>OGDN01003900.1_pt1 | contig 14543 bp, 10 predicted proteins | sample 1570271 | NCBI WGS metagenome assembly OGDN01 (sample SAMEA4384481, study PRJEB24528) | human gut metagenome | reverse complement strand
CGTCATGATGTATTTGTCGTAAAGCCCGCTGACAGCACCCGTAACGGCCGAAAGAGCGACGCAAAGAATCCAGATGTTATGCGAGAATACGACTCCTTCGCGGCGGCTCGATCGGCTCAGCAGGAAAAGCGACACGAGGGCCAGCGCAACGCCGGTCCATTGGTAGGCATTGAGCCGCTCGCCGAAGATCAGCAGCGCCCCGACGAGCACCATCACAGGACGCGTGGCGTTGATCGGTCCGACAATGGTGATAGGCAGGTGCTTCATGCCGAAATAGCCGAAAACCCACGAGGTGAGGACGATGAACGATTTCAGAATAACCATTCCATGGGCTTCCAACGTTCCGGGAGCCGAGGCCAGCACGGTACGGTCGAACCATCCGAGGCCGAACTCCGCCGAGAAGATTGCAGGCAGGAAGATCAGCGTCGAGAAGAGCGTATTGAGCAGCAAAACGGGAAGCACGGCATTTCCGGTGAGAGCCTTTTTCTTGGCCGCATCATAGAAGCCGAGCAGCGCTGCCGACGTAAATGCTAAAGTGAGCCACATAACTTGTTGCGGAAAAGGAAAGGCGGCCGGAGCCGCCTTCAATTATTCGATTTCGTCGCTGTAAACGGCTCCGGGAAGATCGTGGAGGTTATAGCGCGAGGCCATCGACATCCCGTAGGCCCCGGCGGATTTAATCGTCAGCAGGTCGCCGCGGTGCGTTTTGCGCAGGCTGACGTTCTCGTCGAAAACGTCGGTCGATTCGCAGGCCGTGCCCACGACCGTATATTTTTCGCTGGGAGCCTCCTCCTCTTTGGCCGTGATATTCTCGATGTTATGGTACGATCCGTACATCGCCGGGCGAACCAGTTCGGTCATCGAAGCGTCGACAATCACCAGTTTGCGGCCCGTGGCGGTGGTCTTGTTGAACAGTACGGTGGTAATCAACTCGCCGCATTCGGCGACGATCGAACGGCCGAACTCGAAATGCACCTCACGGTCGCCGATGCGCAGGTGGTTGTGGACGATCGAGAACAGCGAGGCGAAGTTGGGGATCGGCTCGTTTTCCGGAACGTCGTAGTTGACGCCCAGACCGCCGCCCACGTCGACGAAACGGAACTTGCAGCCCAGTTTCTCGAGGTTCTCGACAATGACGTTGACTTTGTTGCACATATTCTCGAAGACGTGCAGTTCGCGGATCTGCGACCCGATGTGCAGGTGAAGGCCGATGATGTTGATGTTTTTGAGCGACCGGATCTCCTTGGCGTGCTCGAGGACCTCCTCATAGGAGATGCCGAACTTACTGTCGGCCTGTCCGGTATCGATGCAGTGATTGGTCTTGGGGTCGATGTCGGGATTGATACGCAGTGCAATGTCGGTCACCTTGCCCATCTCGGCCGAGAAGGCATCGACCAGCTCCAACTCCTGGATCGACTCGCAGTTGATGGCCAGAATCTCCTGCTCGATGGCATATTTCAGCTCCTTATCGCGTTTCCCCACGCCGGCATAGACGATGCCCTTGGGGTCGAAACCCGCCTCGACGGCCTTGCGCAGCTCGTTGCCCGAGGCGCAGTCGATGCCCAGTCCGTATTCGCGGATGACTGCGAGCAGGTGGTCGTCATAGTTGGCTTTGATAGCGTAATGTACCTTATAACCGTATTTCTTCGACTCGTAGACGACGCTTTCGAGGGTCTGGCGCAACAGCGCCATGTCATAAAGGTAGAACGGGGTTTCATAGCCCCGGAGCTTGGATGCGATTTGTCTGCTTAACATGTGACCTAACTGCTTGATTGAAGTCGCAAATATAAGTAATTTGTACCATTCCGACAAGTTACCGGCACCTGATATATTCAAATTTTTTCGTATATTTGCAACCAAATGAATCCGGTCCCTTAAAATATATATGAAAAACATCCGCAATTTCTGCATCATAGCCCATATCGACCACGGCAAGTCGACGCTTGCCGACCGGTTGCTGGAGAAAACCAACACACTGAACCAGCGCGAAATGCAGTCGCAGGTGCTCGACGACATGGACCTCGAGCGCGAAAAGGGCATCACCATCAAAAGCCACGCTATCCAGATGGAATACACAGCCCGCGACGGTCAGCAGTACACGCTTAACCTGATCGACACCCCGGGGCACGTCGACTTCTCGTACGAGGTGTCCCGCGCCATCGCCTCATGCGAAGGGGCGCTGCTGGTGGTCGATGCGACGCAGGGCATCCAGGCACAGACGATTTCGAACCTCTATCTGGCCGTCGGGCACGATCTGGAAATCATCCCCGTACTCAACAAGATCGACGTCGACTCGGCGATGATCGACGAGGTGACCGACCAGGTGATCGACCTGATCGGCTGCAAGCGCGAAGACATTCTGCTCGCTTCGGGCAAAACGGGGCAGGGCGTCGAGGAGATACTCGAAGCCATCATCGCCCGCATCCCCGCACCGAAGGGCGACGACAACGCCCCGTTGCAGGCGCTCATTTTCGACTCGGTATTCAACCCCTTCCGGGGTATCATCGCCTATTTCCGTGTCTTCAACGGCTCGATCCGCAAGGGCGAGCACGTCAAATTCATCAACACCGGCGCCGAATACGACGCCGACGAGGTGGGGGTGCTCAAACTCAAAATGTCGCCGCGCGACGAGATCCGCTCGGGCGACGTGGGCTACATCTGTTCGGGCATCAAGAACTCGGCCGAGGTGAAGGTCGGCGATACCATCACGTCGGTGGCGCGCCCCAGCCGCGAGGCGATCGCCGGCTTCGAGGACGTCAAGCCCATGGTCTTCGCAGGCGTCTATCCCGTCGTGGCCGACCAGTACGAGGATCTGCGCGCCTCGCTCGAAAAGCTGCAACTCAACGACGCCTCGCTGACCTTCGAACCGGAGAGCTCGCTGGCGCTCGGCTTCGGCTTCCGCTGCGGATTCCTCGGACTGCTGCACATGGAGATCATCCAGGAGCGTCTCTACCGCGAGTTCGACATGGACGTCATCACCACCGTGCCCAACGTCTCGTACCGCATCACCACCACCTCGGGCGAGGAGTTGGAGGTACACAATCCCTCGGGGCTGCCCGAAATCACGAAAGTGGCCAAGATCGAGGAACCCTATATCCTGGCGCAGATCATCACCAAAGCCGACTTTCTGGGCAATGTCATCAAGCTCTGCATCGACAAGCGCGGCGTACTGAAAAACCAGACCTTCATCACCACCGACCGCGTGGAGATCAATTTCGACATGCCGCTGTCGGAGATCGTCTTCGACTTCTACGACAAGCTCAAATCGATTTCGAAGGGCTACGCCTCGTTCGACTACCACCGCACGGGCTATCAACTCTCGAAGCTGGCCAAGCTGGACATCCTGCTCAACGGCGAGCCGGTCGACGCGCTCTCGTCGCTCATCTACGCCGACCACGCCTACGACTTCGGCCGCAAGATGTGCGAGAAGCTCAAGGAGCTGATCCCGCGCCAGCAGTTCGACATCGCCATACAGGCCGCCATCGGCGCCAAGATCATCGCCCGCGAAACGGTCAAGGCCGTGCGCAAGGACGTGACGGCCAAATGCTACGGCGGCGACATCTCGCGTAAGCGGAAGCTGCTCGAGAAGCAGAAGAAAGGTAAGAAACGCATGCGCCAGATCGGCAACGTGGAGGTGCCGCAGTCGGCATTCCTCGCCGTATTGAAAATGGACTAAACGAACCGACCATGAAGAAGACCATCATCGACCTGTTCGAAGGCTCCGTGGAGAAATACGGCGCCAAGACATTCCTGCTGGAGAAGAAACACCGGGCGTTCGAGCCTACGACCTACGCCGAGACCAAGGAGCTGGCCTTGGAGACCGGGGCCGGACTGGCAGCGATCGGGATTCGCCCCAAGGACAAAGTCGCCATACTGGCCGAAGGGTCCAACGCATGGATCGTCTCGGAGCTGGGCATGTTCTACGCCGGGGCGGTCAGCGTGCCGCTGTCGGTCAAGCTCGAAGAGTCGAACGACCTGCTGTTCCGCATGCGCCACGCCGAAGTGAAGGCGCTGTTCGTATCGAAATACCAGCTGCCGAAAATCCGCCGCATACGCGCCGAGCTGCCCGGAGTCAAGCATATCATCGTCATAGGCCACATACCGCTGGAGCCGGGCGAAACCGCGCTGGGAACGCTCCGCAGGCTGGGCCGCGACTATCTGTCGAAGCACCGCGAGGAGTTCCTCGCCATCGGACGGGGGATCGGGAACGACGACTATGCGACGATCACCTACACGTCGGGCACCACGGCCGATCCCAAGGGCGTCGTGCTGACGCACCGCAACTACACGGCCAACGTCGAGCAGTCGCTCTCGCGCATCGACATTCCGTCGTCGTTCCGGACGCTCATCATACTGCCGCTGGACCACTGCTTCGCGCACGTCGTGGGGTTCTACATCATGATCGCATGCGGCGCCACGGTGGCGACGGTGCAGGTCGGCGCGACGCCGATGGAGACGCTCAAGAACATTCCGCAGAATATCCGCGAAGTGCGCCCGCACTTCCTGCTGTCGGTGCCGGCGCTGGCCAAGAATTTCCGCAAGAACATCGAGGGTTCGATCCGCGCCAAGGGCCGCTTCACGGAGCGGCTGTTCAATCTGGCGCTCCGCACGGCCTACCTATATAATAAGGACGGCTACGGCCGGGGGCAGGGCTGGCGCGTCCTGCTGTGGCCTGCGGTCAGGCTGTTCGACGCCGTGCTGTTCCGCAAGGTGCGCGAAGCCTTCGGCGGAAGCCTGCGCTTCTTCGTAGGCGGGGGCGCGCTGCTCGACGCGGAGCTGCAGCGGTTCTTCTACGCCATCGGCATTCCGATGTTTCAGGGATACGGACTTTCGGAGGCCACGCCCGTCATCTCGACCAATTCGCCCAAATACCACTGGCACCGTTTCGGCTCGTCGGGCAAAATCCTGATTCCGCTCGACCTGAAAATCGTGGACGAAGCGGGCCGGGAGGTGCCGCGCGGGGAAAAGGGCGAAATCGTGATCCGCGGCGAAAACGTAATGGCCGGTTACTGGAAGAATCCCGAAGCTTCGGCCGAGACCGTGCGCGACGGATGGCTGCACACGGGCGACATGGGGTATGTCTCGAAGGACGACTTCCTCTATGTGCTGGGCCGCTTCAAAAGCCTGCTGATCGCTTCGGACGGAGAGAAATACAGCCCCGAAGGAATGGAGGAGGCGATCGTGGACAAATCGCCCTACATCGACCAGATCATCATCCACAACAATCAGGACCCTTTCACGGGAGCGATCGTAGTGCCTAACCGCGAAGCGTTGCTGCGTGAGCTGGAAGCCCGCAAAGTTCCGGAAGGGGAGCATGCCGCCGCGGCTGCTGAAATCCTCGGGGCCGAGATCGACCGTTACCGGGCCGGAGGCGTCTTCGCCGGGGAGTTTCCCGAACGGTGGCTGCCCGCAGGATTAGCGATTGTCGACGAAGCATTCACGGAACAGAACGGACTGGTGAACAGCACGATGAAGGTCGTTCGCGGCAAGGTCGAGGAGCATTTCCGCAACCGTATCGACTACCTCTACACCCCCGAAGGCCGCGGGCTGAAAAATCCCGAAAACCTCGCATCGCTGAAAAAAATCGTAGGTTGACCCCATTTTTCAGCCGCCGAAAACTTGACAAATAAAAAAAACGGAGTAACTTTGTACTCCGTAATGCGGAAATAGCTCAGTCGGTAGAGCATCAGCTTCCCAAGCTGAGGGTCGCGGGTTCGAATCCCGTTTTCCGCTCTTAATGCCTTGAGAAAGAGGTTGTAATAAGACGAAAAATCCTTATGTATCAATGATATGTAAGGATTTTTTCTTTTTAGGTACCCGAAAGGAAAAGCAGGAAAAAGCAGGTTCGCGTGACCTGTCCCGTGACCTGTGGAGCCTGAACCCGAAATGGGTCACGAATGACGGTTATTGCGCTATTCTGCAACATCTTACCCCGCAACATTTCTATGCTGTAAACGTATTAATCATCAAAAACGTACAGCATCATGGAAAAGAGAACATTCAGCGTGGTCTTCTTCTGCAAGAAGACCAAGATCACCAAGAAAGGGAAAGCCCCTATCTACGTCCGCATCACCACCCGCGGACAGTCTACCGAAATCTATACCCAATGCCAGATCGAGCCGGAGAAGTGGAACCAAAAAGCCGAGCGTACGCTGTGCCGGGACAGTATCTCCGTACAGATCAACGACATCCTCGCCAGCTACCGGGCCAATATCCTCGCAGCCTACGACCAACTTATCAAAGAGGCTAAAGAGCCAAATTGCTTTGTTATCAAGCAGCGGCTTGTCAATCCTTATGAGAACACGAAACTGTTCTTAGCCGAACTCGGTAAATACTGCGGGAAACGGCAAACGGAGGTCGGCGTGAGGATTACCCAGCTTACCGCCAACAAGTATCACCGCCTGTTGCGATACCTGCAAGAGTACACACAGGCCCGATACGGGAAAGAGGATATTTTGCTGGAGCTGGTATCCTATGAGTATATCGACGGTTTCAACACCTTCCTGCAAACGGCGCACAACTGCAAGAACAATGGAGCGGTCAACCTGCTCTGCTGTCTGAAAAACTTCATCCTCTATTGCCTGCGAAACGAGTGGATTGAGAAGAACCCGTTTAAACACTACAAGCTCAAGGAGGAGCACAACAAGGCGAAAGACCACCTGACCAAAACGGAATTGGAAATCCTGATCCATAAGCCGATGCCGAATGAACGGTTGGAACGGATACGGGATGTGTTTGCGTTCTGCTGCTTCACGGGACTGGCGTTCACAGATGCCGAACACCTGCGCAAAGAGCATCTCACAACCGATGAGAACGGCATTACGTGGATTCACAAGCCGAGGGAGAAGACGGCGGTCATGAGCCGGATACCGTTGTTGTCCTATCCGCTGGAAATGCTCGCCAAGTACGAAAGCGCCTCTCTGGAAAGAGGAAAGCTGCTCCCCGTGCCGAGTAACCAGCGGATGAACAGTTACCTGAAGGAGCTGGCCGTGATCTGCAACTTCGACAAGAACCTGACGACGCACTGCGCCCGGCACACGTTCGCCTGCGTGGCGATCGAGTACGGGATGCCGATCGACGTGCTGGCCAAGATTCTCGGCCACACGAACGTGAATATGACGCGGCATTATGCGAAAATCTCAGAAGCCAATATCAGCCGCGAGATGATGAAGATCGGGGACAAGTTCAGGATCGCGCAGTAGATAAGAGAAATGGCCGACGGAAGTGATTCCCGTCGGCCATTTGTTTAGTCAGAGGCAGCCTCCCTGCGATTCCGTTGCAATACCTCTCGTATCCCCGTTTCGGGATAGAGGAACACCCGGTCGCTGACTGTTGTGTAGGTGATCTGCCGCGTGTCCCGAAGCGTTTGCAGTGTCCGGGGCGAGATATGCAGGTATTCGCAGATCTCTTCGCCGGTCAGGTAGCGTTCGCTTTGAATGGCGAGAGAATAGTTTTCCGCCGACTGTCGTAAAACTGAAGCGGTGCGGTCGAGCGAGGAGAAGGCTTGCCTTATCTCCTCGCTCTCTTTGGTCAGATAGTCCATTGCCATAGCTAAGCCTCCTTTCGCTTGGTTCTCGATTCCAGATAGGCCGCTATGTCGTTCTCCCGGTAGAAGAATTTGCCGCCTACATTGGAATAAGGGACGCTCCCTTTCTCCCGGTAGGATTGCAGAGTGCGTTTGGTGACGCCTAACGCCTGGCATACGTCCTGACTGTCGATTCATTTCTCTTTAGCCGGTGGTGTGTAGCGTTTCTCCAATTGCCGGGCCTGTAAGTCCAGCATTTCGACCTTGCCGAGCAGGCTGTTTCATACCTTCTCGTCGATACAGATGATTCCCATAATATAATGTGTTTTGGTTCACGGGCGAAGATAACGGTCGATCTGATGATTGATTCACAGTGACGCCTCATGTCAGGGTTTGGCGGGAAGTGGCGAAAGCAAGTGCGATGAATAACAGCTGTTCGTTCAAAATTTGATGTACCTGATAGCCGTTTAGCTATCTGTCTGTATAGCTATTGGGAAATACGTTTGTTTTCGCTTTTTGACGTATTGTCGTTTGAACTGCTTATCGGAAATAAGTACGGAAGTGAATCAATCCGTCCGGATGGTCTTTCGTACGTTTATTTGCACGTCTATTCGGTCACAAATGAAACGACAATGCTGCGAAGTTGTACCACCTCGCCGGAGGGTGGCGCGTCAAGTCAGGGTTTGGCGGGAGTTGGCGGGTTCCGAAACGGTACAACCTGATTATAAACCCCCTACTTTTGCCCCGTGAGAATCTCCGCCGCCGTTTCCCGAACGGAAAACAGGCACCCAAGTACCATTAACCGGCCTGCGGGCCGGTTTTAATATGCGCGAGCATATAGCGAGGTGTACTTTCGGCGGCCCAAAATATTTTGAGCCGCCCGAAAGCCGCCCCCGAAATGGATTCGGAAGCGGGGCGGTTCTCCCAAGTCAAACCTTTAAACCAATGCCGTTATGCAAGAAAACAAGCAGATCCGCAATGCGGCGGGACGGAAAGTCCTTGCCGATCCCCGGCCGCATCGTTACTACGTTAAGTTGAACGATGCCGACAACGAGAAATTCTTAGCCATGTTCCGAAGGACACAATCCTGTAGCGCCGCCGATTTTATCCGCGCGAGGATATTCGGCTGAGATTTTACGGTCATCACAAAGGACAAAAACACCTTTGACTTTTACGTCCGGCTGACCGAATTTTACTCCCAATTCAGGGCGATAGGAAACAACTACAATCAATGTGTAAAGGCGATTCATTCCATCTACGGGGAGAAGAAAACGCTGGCTTTCCTCTATAAACTTACGGCCGAAACCCTGAAGCTGGAACAACTGATAAAGCAGGTGGTGGCCCTAATAAAAGAGTTCAGGCAATGGCAGCAGGAGCATAAAACCACCACTACAAAACCACAAGAGAAGTAAAGATTTGGACTATTCAGCCTTGATCCCCCGGAAAAATTCTTCCAAGGTCACGCCGTAATAGTCGCAAAGCTTAGACAAGGTACTGACCGTGATATTGTACTTCTCAGTCTCGATTTTCCCGATATGGATGCCGGTATGGAAATATACGATTTCCTGCGACAAACTCTTTTCGGCCCGGAGGTCTTTGAGCCTCCGGGCTATCTTGGTGATTAATGCATCGTTCCGCCATTGTGTCTTCATAAAACAAAGAAACCGGCTCAATGATGTATTTTGTAATGATATATGCATCATTATTGAAGAATAATATTTATATTTGTAACAAATCCAAGAACAAAATCAACCGCTAATTATGTTACCTTTGAAGAACTATAACGACACGGCGTGATGCCGTAACATATCATATAAGGATAAACATCCTTTGTGCCTATCGCCAAATCTTGCAACCATAGTCAATATGGGATTTAGAATCGGTACGGAGCTTGTTAGTCCGAGTTATGTCCTAACCTCAGGGTTAGGACTGACTTGGGCGCAAGGGCTGTTTCTGATTCTAAGGTTTGCAAGGCCGGGCGATAGGAAATAGTACCTGCGTCCTTTTTTTATCACATGGGCGCGGAGCTTATCGAATAATCTATCGCTCCTGACTTATGAAATCCGATATTACACCTAATCCCACCTGGGAACGACTCTCCGAAGTAATCGACTATTCCGGCCTTTCGGTCAATGCCTTCGCCAAGGCTATCGGGCTGAAACGTGCCGAAAATCTCTATCAGATCAAAAGAGGAAACAACGGCATCAGCCCGAAGCTCGCCAAAAGAATCAACCGGGTGCTGCCCTGCTTTTCGGAGGCATGGCTGATTTTCGGAGAAGGGGTTTTCGAGGCAGAGAAGCCGGTGCTATGCGCGGATCAATCCCTTGAGACGTCGATACGAATCATTCCTTTCTATCTTTCCTTGGACGCCCTCAAGTACAAGCCGAAGGAGCCGCATCATTTCGTCCACCTCTCTGCGGAGTTATGCCGGAACGCGCGTTATGCTACACTCATGACGGAGCCGGACAGCGGAATGATCGAGACGATCTGCCTGCTTTGCGACAAGGCTCCGGGAGAGCCGGAGGACAATACGGGAAAGTATCACATCTGCGGGACGATTACCAATTACCGGTAACTATATCGGAAAATACGCCCCGAATTTAGATTGTTTTACCGGAAAGAAACAGCGAGGGCCGCGACTAAAATCGCGGCCCTCGCCCTGTCTTTTTGTTCTGTCTGTCCTCTCCCGTGCAGCACCAAAACTCTCCCTTTCCACCCGCCCGCAAAGATACCGATTGTCCGGGGTGTCGGACAAGGCTATACAAGCGCCCTCACCGGGCGGCCTTGCCTACGCCCCGGACAATCCTTTTGCTGGTCGCTAACGGGAACAAAGGGAGGGAATGAGGAAAACTGCCCAAACCGAGAATAGAAGGGCTGTAATTGCTTACAGATATGCAAATATTAGGGATTATTCTGTCTTGATCCCCCGGAAGAACTCTTCCAAGGTCACGCCATGGTAATTACAAAGAATAGCCAGTGTGTTAATGGTGAGATTGTTCATGGCAGCCTTGATCCGGCCAATATTTAGGTCAGTGTCGATATAGACGCTTTCCTGCGAAACGCCTTTCTACTCCCGCAGCCGTCCAACCACCGCCAACTTGACATTTTCTCTGATCTGCCTCTTCATTATAACAAAAATCCAGTGACGCATTACATATTCTTCTTGTATATGCTTGTTTATAGTCTCATATATTTGACACCGCATATCTAGGATTCAACAGATTCAGTTTAGCTGACCCCACAAAGGTTCAGTTCGAGTATATATTCCAGTAATGCAGCACTTACGGAGATTAGCCTGAATCTGAAAACAGCTTCACAGTATACTCTTTGGTCATTTTATCGGAAGAAGAAAATGTCACGGTAAATTATGTTATAAATAGTTATATTTGTATTATTCAATGCATATCACCTATGATTGCACATGTTTTTATCGATGAATATGGTTCTCCTTCTTTGGATATAGAAAAAGATGGTGTTACCCCTTATTTCATTTATACTGGTGTTGTGATAGAACAATCTAACCTCGGATTAGCTGCGGAGATCCATAATCACATCGTCAATAGTTATTTTGGAGGTACACATATAAAGTCTTCTAATATACCGAACAATGATAAAGGACATGTAAAACGGATCAAGATCTTATCAGACTTGGCAAAACTAAATCATTATGTCGTTGCCTTAGTTGTTGATAAATCAAAAATTAATAACAATGGTGGTTTGGCTTATCGAGAGTCCTTTTATAAGTTTTTTAACAACCTGTTTTCAAAGCATTTTTTTGAAAAGTACGAAGAGTACCATTTACACCTTGATAAACTTGGCTGGCCCAAATTTCAACAAAGTCTTAGAAATTATATGACAGAGCATGGAAGTGGCAGGACATTATTTGCCAATAATACATTCGACCTTAAAGACGACATAACAGAAGAACCTCTTATTCAAGTAGCTGACTTTTATGCGGGTTGTATCGGTAAGTATTATTGCGGAAAACTAATTAAGAATCAAGCGGAGGCCATCCACAACCAGATTAGAACTCATCTTTCTATTGATTGGTTTCCTAAAGAATATATTAGTTATTTAGGTGCATCATCATTTAACAGTGAAGAATTTAATAGGGAAATTTTAGATATTGCCATAACAACAGCCAATCAATATCTACAAAAAGAGTCTGATCCGATTGGATGTGAAATAGTTAAAATCTTGTTACAAGAAGCGCAATTAAACCCATTAAGGCATATTTCATCGAACGAAATTAAAAAGAAGATACTAAGCCTCAATCTTAAGATTGGTGATCCAATTACGGCCATAGCCCAATTAAGGGATAAAGGGGTTTTTGTTATTAGTCCACTTGGTAAGAAGGGTTATAAGCTTCCATGTAATGAACATGAAATAGCAGAATTTTTCGATCGCCTTAGCAGCCAAGTTATCCCCTATATCCAAAGAGGACAAATACTGCATCAAATATTAGTAGAACAATCAATAGGAAAATATAATATCTTAAAAAAAGATGAGTATTCTTTGTTGAGTTCTCTGATTGATGTTGTTACACATAAACAATTCGTGTAAATGGCTAATAACAGGCGACAAGTCATTAATATACATGGATTAGCAAAATTCTGTTTATTCGTGTCTTCCTATGCGCCATTATTTGCCTTGATTATCCTTAAACAGTTATTTGAAAATCATCAATATTTCAACTGGGGTGGAGTTAGTTGTGAAAGTATTGCAGTTTTTGCCGCAAAATTTGGCTTATCGGCTCTCTTAAGCCTACTTTCATTATTCGGGATAATTGGACTTTATCTAACGTTTAACAATATAAAAACCTGTGCAAAAAACGGGCAACCTGTCTTAGTTAAAAGTGTAAGTAATAAAAACAGTGAAGCTATTGGCTACATCGCAACTTATATTTTGCCATTTATATTTCAAAGTCTCAATGGATGGTATGAGTTTATTTCTATCACATTTGTATTATTTATTATTTATAAGATATATATAAATTCATCCATGTTGCTTATAAATCCACTACTAAATTGCTTTTATTCAATTTACGAAATAGAATATATCGAGAAAGACAAGATAAGGAATGGATTGGTTATTTATGCTAATAAATATTTGTATGATGATTCTCCAATTAAAATATATGAGATTGGATATAAATTATATTTTGCGATAGACAACAAACTTAAACGCTACTGACATGATACTGCAGGATTTATTGGCAAAATTTGATAGTATAGATCAAGATAATTCTTATCTATACTTCATAACACGTGTTTTGAAAAATGATTTTAGGAAAAATAGTAAAGTATTAGACAAATATGAATTCAAGGTGTATCAAATAGACATTAATGATGACATAAGAGAGCATCTATATATGCTGACTCAAGAACAATTGACACACTTGATACACAAAAGAAGCGAGTTGCACGAATACGATGTTATCACGGATGATACCGCAGTTTTATTTTCATATTCGATGGTGAACAAGGCGATGTCGTTCTCGGATGTTGTGAATAATCAGTTAAAATCAGCACCACCTAAAGTGTCGAGTCTTGAAAACATTATTCAGAGCGAAGAATTATGGGCATATTGTGTGGGTTTTCAATGTGATGAAACAGATTGGATATATACATTCCGAAAAATATTAGCCGGAAAAGTTGCAGTAGACGAGCAAAACAACAACAGCAGAGGGAAAATATCAAAATTCATCAGGACTACATTTAACACAAAAAACCAAAAACTTGAATTATTAGAAGGGGATACGATTAACTTAGACAAACAAATAGACTGTATATTTTATATTGATACATTTTATATAGCTAAAAAAACACAATTTGAACAAATTATTGGGCTTGAAGAAGAATTTAAGGAACAAGCTATTGTTGTAGTCGACGAATTGGCCGCTACAAATATGATAGATGGAGCTGACGTTTTGAAAAACGAAATATTAGCCAATCCTTCTATTCATAAGAAGTTGGTTAGATTATCTAAAATTGGTAATTATAAAGATCTTGATGCAAAAGCAATTAGAGCTATGCAAAAAATCTGTAAAAGATATGGAGATAACTTAAAGATAAAGGATGGAAAGTTACACATTGAAGACGTCAATGATATAGAGTTGGCACTTAAGATGTTAGCTGATTATTATAAAAAAGGAGAAGTTTCAGGCAAACCATATGGTACCTATGCGGGCAAACAATTAACTACGATTGATAAAGGCAACTAAATATTTGGTTTTACAATTAATGCAGTGTTTGCATTTAGAATTTTTAAAGTGTATCTTTGGGAAGCAGCATTAGAAATGCAATGCGGCGTAAGATAAGCACTACGCAGGAGTGGCCTGAAAGTCGAAAGAACGCCGAAATATATTGATACATAACGGATAAAAACCGAAGGTTCGGTTTTCGTTTTCCGCTCCGGATAGATTCTGTAATTACAAAAAGAGCCCTGAGACAGGCTCTTTTTTTGTGCATGCGGAGCGGTCCGAGGTTTACAGATTCGGTTCGATGGTTTTAATCCGTTTTGCCGGAATTCCCGCTACGACCGTATTGGCGGGGACGTTTTTTGTAACGACCGAACCGGCACCGACAACGGCATTATTTCCGATAGTGATTCCCGGAACGACCGTTACCCCCGCACCGATCCAGACATTACGGCCGATTACGATCGGTGCCGGATAGAGGGACTGCCGCTGTTGCGGCGCCATGCCGTGATTGAGCGTTGCGAGCGTCACGTTGTGGCCGATTAGCGAACCGTCCCCGATAACGATGCCGCCTTGATCCTGAAAATGACAGCAGGAATTGATGAAAACATTTTTCCCGATCGTCGTATTTTTGCCACAGTCGGTGTAGAAGGGCGGAAACATACGGAACGATTCATCGACCGGTTTTCCGGTCAATTGTGAAAACAGGGCCCGTATCTCTTCCGGAGTATGGTAGGAGCCGTTCAGCTCAGCGGTTAAACGCAGCGCCTCCTGAGACACCTGATGCATGTACTGATGTACCGGGGAGTCTGCCGTTAT
>OGDN01003899.1_pt1 | contig 14545 bp, 10 predicted proteins | sample 1570271 | NCBI WGS metagenome assembly OGDN01 (sample SAMEA4384481, study PRJEB24528) | human gut metagenome | reverse complement strand
TGCCGAATCTTCCCAGACTGACAGCCAACGTGCAATATCAAGGGCGGGTCAACGCCTCTGTCGTGCTAAAAGATATAGCCCCTTTTGTTCCGGCTTTGGCCAAATTCGAGACTCCGTTACATTTCAACATGGATTTCTCCGGCAAAGGGAAAAATATAGACTGCCCTACCCTGCGGCTGACCGACAACCACAGCCTGATGATTAACGGAGAAGCATCCGTAGCCGACTGGGATGCGGGAAGAAATATGTATATCATGGGCAAGCTGACAAACGTAAACCTGAATAAAGAAGGCATCAGCACCGTGATGAGCAATGTGGCAGGAAAAGTGCCCCCTCTGTTTCAGCAGTTGGAGTATGTACGTTTTAGCGGTGACGCCACCGGATACCTTCATGATTTGATTGTAACGGGACTTCTGCGTACAGGTGTAGGTACAGTGAAAGCCGATGTAATGATGAGCATCGACGAACAGCAAAACCGTACCTATTCGGGAAGCATCGCCAGCGCCGACCTGAATGTGGGTAAACTGCTTGACAACGAAAAGAAATTCGGTACAGCGGACTTCAACGTGGAACTGAAAGGATTCAATTACAAAAACCACTATCCCGAATCTTATATCAAAGGAACTATTTCTTCGTTCGAATACAGCCAATATAAATATGAGAATATAGCCCTGGACGGCGTGTATAAAGACGGAGGGTTCAATGGTAAGCTGGCAATGGATGATGACAACGGCTCCGTTCAGATAGACGGTAGCTTCAATGTGGCATGTGCCATACCCGAATTCAACTTGAAGGCCGCCCTCAGAAACTTCAGGCCGAACAACCTTCATTTATCCGATAAATATAAAGATACGGACATTTCCCTGAACCTGACAGCAGACTTTACCGGAAAGTCCATCGACGATATGAACGGAAGAATCCGTTTGGACAGCTTGCTAATGAATGCTCCCGAAGGGAATAACTACTTCCTTGACAACCTTACCATTACAGCAGGACAGGTAGAAGGACAAAAGGAATTGCAAGTGCTTTCCTCGTTCATGACGGCCGTCATACGCGGAGATTATTCTTATAACACAATTCCGGCCAGTATATTACAAACCGTTCAACGCTACATCCCTTCCCTGCTCACGCTGAACGAAAATATGCCGGTTCCTCACAATAACTTCAATTTCGACATCAGAGTAGACAATACGGAATTCTTTCAAAAGCTCTTTCAGATACCGTTGGAACTAGAATTCCCCGCCTCCGTCAGAGGATATTTCAACGACCGTGAAGAAAAGCTGCGCGTCGAAGGGCATTTCCCGGCTTTCAAATATAACGGCACCCATTATGACTCGGGGGTACTCATCTGCGAAAATCCGTCAGACTGGTTCAAATGTTCCCTCAGAACCGGTATGCTGATGAACAGTGGTGCAATGGTAAACCTTACCGTCGACACCCAAGCCAAAAACGACCGGCTGGAGACAACCGTCAATTGGGGAAATAACACAAACGTCACTTATGGAGGTAAATTCGCTGCAGTGACCCAATTCTATAAGACAGAAGGAAAACACCCCATCTTACAGGCTGACATCAATATCAAGCCCACAAAGGTAGTGTTGAACGATACGATTTGGAATATACATCCTTCGCATATCGCCGTAGACTCCGGACGTGTCTATATCGACAACTTTTTGTTTGAGCATAAAGACCAGCATTTACGTATTGACGGCAAATTGACAAAGAGCAAGGAAGACTCCTGCCGTATCGATTTAAAGAATATCAATTTGGAATATGTACTGGATATAGTGCATTTTGACGATGTAGCATTCAACGGCCTGGTCACCGGAACGGTCAACCTGAAAGGGGTGATGAAAGAACCTGCCATGCACACCAGGCTCAATGTACATAATTTCTGCCTGAATAAAGCACTATTGGGTGAAGCTGATATCACAGGTGTATGGGATGCGGAGCTGGGTGGAGTGCGTCTTGATGCAAAGATTGCGGAAGAAGGCATCTCGGCTACGCATGTCACAGGATATGTATCTCCGAAAATGAAAGGGCTGGACCTGATGATTAAAGCGGACAGTACCAACATCGGACTCATCCAACCCTTTGTAGAAGGCATATTCAGCGATTTAACCGGACGTGTCAACGGTCATATCAGACTCTATGGAGACTTCAAGCATCTGGATTTGGAAGGAGAGGCACGTGCCAATATAGATACCAAGATTGATGTACTGAATACCTATTTCCAAATACGCAATGATTCGGTGCATATCTCCTCCGGGCAACTACTGTTTACCGACGTACACGTGTACGACCGTGAAGGAAACAGTGGAATAGTCAATGGCTATCTGCATCACACCAAACTAAAGAACCTGATGTATCATTTTAATATCAGCGGCAATAATCTGTTGATGTATGACACCCACGAAGCCGGCGATATGCCCTTCTACGGCAGAGTGTACGGTTCGGGAAGCGTCATATTGGACGGAGGAAACAACGCCATGACCGTAGATGCCTCACTGACAACAGGACGCAACACCTCTTTTACTTATATCACAGGTATCACGACAGAGGCTACCAATACCCAGTTCATCACCTTTGTGGACAAAACCCCCAAACGTATCCATGATAATGTGGAAACCAATCTGTATCATCACTCAAACGTGCAGAAAGAAAAAGAGGAAGAAGGCCCCCCCATGGATTTGCGCATCAATATGCTGATTAACGCTACTCCCAATGCTACCATGAAAATCGTGATGGACCCGGTGGCAGGAGACAATATTACAGCGACAGGCAACGGAAATCTGCAGGTGAACTACTTTAATAAAGGAGACTTTAAGATGTTCGGCAACTACATTATCGACCAGGGAATGTATAAGCTCAGCATGCAGGAAGTGATTCGCAAAGATTTTACATTGAAGTCTGGCGGCACAGTCACTTTCACGGGTGACCCCTATCAGGCCAATCTGGACCTCCAGGCAATCTATACGGTAAACTCCGCCTCATTGAGTGATTTAGGTATCGACACTTCTCTTTCACAGGGACAAAGCACCGTGAAAGTCAATTGCCTGATGAACCTGACCGGAAACCTGTCCAGTCCCGATATTAAATTTGACTTGGACTTACCGACTGTCAAGGAAGAGGACCGCGATGTGGTGCGCAGCATCACCAGCACAGAAGAGCAAATGAATACACAAATCATTTATCTGTTGGGTATCGGTAAATTCTACACCTACGATTATGCCAACAACGACCAGTCCTCCAATGCCACCAGTTCATTAGCTTTCAGCACATTATCCGGTCAGCTCAATAATATGCTCTCCCAATGGATGGACAATAAGAACTGGAATATCGGCGCCAACCTGAGCACAGGAGACAAAGGATGGACAGACGTAGAAGCCGAAGCTGTCCTTTCCGGCAGATTATTGAATAACCGACTGATTATCAACGGCAATTTTGGTTATAAGGACAATGCAATGGCAAACACCAACTTCGTGGGTGATTTTGAAGCCATTTGGCTGCTGACCAAAAACGGCGACTTCCGTTTACGAGGATACAATCAGACCAACGACCGCTATTTCACTAAATCAACCCTGACCACACAAGGTATCGGTATCATGTATAAAAAAGATTTCGATAAGTGGAATGACCTGTTCCGTTGGTTCTTGTGGAAAAGAGCCCATAAAAAAGAGGAAAAAGAAGACACCTCCTCTTCCTCCCCTGCTTCGCAAACAAAGCGAAACGACCACTAATTAAATTAAAGAATATGAAGAAAACTTATTTGCCGGCAGAATGGCACAAACAAAGCTTGATACAATTGACATGGCCCCATATAGACACTGATTGGGCCTATATGTTGGAAGAAGTAGATACTTGCTTCCTTAATATAGCTTACGAAATTTTGGAACGTCAGCCTTTGCTGGTAGTAGCCCCGGAGCCTCATCGAATCGGGGACAGAATCTATGAACACGGATGCAATGTGAAGAATCTCACCGTTTCGGCCGTGAAGACTAACGATACATGGGCACGCGACCACGCCTTTATTACCATGCTGAAAGAAAACGGAGAACCGCTCTTGTTGGATTTCTGCTTTAACGGTTGGGGAATGAAGTTTGCCGCCAATTATGATAATATGATAAACTCCAATCTATATTATCGCTGCAAGACATTGACCGGAGAATATGTCTACCAAAGAAATTTCATTTTAGAGGGAGGCTCGATAGAAAGTGATGGAAAGGGAACGCTCCTCACCACAGAGAAGTGCTTGCTGTCTCCCAACCGAAACGAGAAAACAAAAGAAGAAACGGAACAATATCTGAAAGAAATATTCAACTTGAAACAGGTGTTATGGCTGAAGCACGGTTATCTGGCCGGAGACGATACAGACAGTCATATCGACACGCTGGCACGTTTCTGTCCCGACGATACCATCGTATATGTGCAATGCACAGACAAAAAAGACGAGCATTATGAAGAGCTGGCGGCAATGGAGGAAGAGCTGAAAGCTTTCCGGACACCGGAGGGAAATCCCTACCGCTTACTCCCCCTCCCTATGGCCGATGCCATTTATGATATAAATGAAGAACGGCTGCCGGCAACCTATGCCAATTTCCTGATTATGAATGAAGCCGTTCTGCTTCCCACATACAATCAGCCCAAGAACGATACTCGTGCTAAAAAAATGTTGGAAAAAGCTTTTCCAGGAAGAGAGATTGTCTGTGTGAATTGCACGGCACTGATTAAACAACATGGCTCACTTCATTGTGTCACCATGCAATATCCTGAAGGTGTATATTAATAAGATGTTTACAATATGAGAAGAACAATTAAAGTAGGACTCATTCAGCAGTGTTGTACAGGCAGCCCGGCTGAAAACATGGATAAACTGAAACGCAGTATAGAGGATGTAGCATCCAAGGGCGCAGAACTAGTGGTGTTGCAGGAATTGCATAACACGCTTTATTTCTGTCAGACAGAAGACACCTCCCTGTTTAATCTGGCAGAAACGATTCCCGGCCCTTCCACCGAATTCTACAGTGGGATTGCATCCGCCAACGGCATCGTACTAGTCACTTCTTTATTTGAAAAACGTGCTCCGGGAGTCTATCATAACACAGCCGTTGTATTTGATAAAGACGGCAGCATGGCCGGAAAGTACAGAAAAATGCATATCCCGGACGATCCTGCATATTATGAGAAATTCTATTTCACTCCGGGAGACTTGGGGTTCGAGCCTATCCAAACCTCAATAGGAAAATTGGGCGTACAAGTTTGTTGGGACCAATGGTATCCTGAAGGAGCACGTCTGATGGCTCTGAAAGGTGCTGAAATTCTAATCTATCCCACTGCCATCGGTTGGGAAAGTACAGATACCCCGGAAGAAAAGGCCCGCCAACTGGAGGCATGGGTCATTTCCCAACGAGGACATGCCATAGCCAACGGATTACCCGTAATAGCAGTCAATCGCGTAGGACATGAGCCCGACCCCTCGAAACAGACAAATGGAATTCAGTTTTTGGGAAATAGCTTTGCAGCAGGCCCTCAAGGTGAAATTCTGGCACAGGCCGGCAACATGGAAGAGCAAAACATAGTAGTGGAAGTAGACATCACGCGAAGCGAAGAAGTTCGCCGTTGGTGGCCATTCTTCAGAGACCGCAGGATAGACGAATTTGACAAATTGACCAAACGATTTATTGACTAAAAGACGAATAAGTAGAAACGTTATCGTTATATAAATTCACATATTCGTTAAACAAATTGCGATTGAAGCTGTTTTGTTATCAGATTATCTAAAAGATATATTGATTAACAAAACAGCTTTAATTATGAAAAAAGTATTATTCTTAGCAGCATTGTTACTTGTTTGCTTCAGCGGAGTAACGAATGCACAAACCAGAAAACAAAGAGAAGATGCCAAACGCGAAGCATGGAAAAAAGAACGTCAGGAAAAGAAGGCTTTGGAAGCGCAACAGGATTCCGTGTCTTTCATGAAAGCTATCGATGCCTTGAAAAACGGTTCTTTTGTTTTGGAAGCCGACAACGTAGTATTCCGTAATGGTATCATGCGTTTCGTGTCCTCAAACACCAACTATGTGGAAGTAAACGACGGACAAGGAATTATTCAGACTGCCTTCACTAACTTTGTGTATAACTGGAGTCCGAACGGCCTGGGCGGTGTCACAGTACAGGGTAGCGTAAACGGTATAAGTATGCGCCAAGATAAGGATGGTAATGTGTATTACAACTACGGCATCAACGGCATTGCTGTATCAGCCACCGTCTCCATTGTATTGACCGGCGGTACTAATCAGGCCAGTGTAACCGTCAACCCGAATTTCTCCGGAAATACGTTGACCATGAACGGTTATTTGGTTCCTTACAATGAAAGCGACGTGTTCCAGGGAACAACTTGGTAATGCTTATCGAAAGACAATATAAAAAAACTCCTGAGAGCTATCTTTCAGGAGTTTTTTATGTATCTGTTACTTTTATTCTTTAATATCGACAACCAGATTCAACTCATCCAACTGTTTTTGGTCCAAAGCAGCAGGAGCATCCAACATCACATCACGTCCACTGTTATTCTTCGGGAATGCAATGCAGTCACGGATACTGTCAAGACCGGCAAACAACGATACCCAACGGTCGAGGCCGTATGCCAAACCACCATGAGGAGGAGCACCATATTTAAATGCATTCATCAGGAAGCCAAACTGCTCTTGTGCCTTTTCAGGAGTAAAGCCCAGAATCTCGAACATCTTGGCCTGCAGCTGAGAGTCATGGATACGGATAGACCCCCCTCCTACTTCTACACCATTTACAACCATATCGTATGCATCGGCACGAACAGCCGCCGGGTCTGTATCCAACAAGGGAATGTCTTCATCTTTCGGATGAGTAAACGGATGGTGCATTGCCATCAAGCGGTTTTCTTCTTCGCTCCACTCAAACATCGGGAAGTCAACAACCCACAGGCAAGCAAACTTATTCTTGTCACGCAAGCCCAATTGACGGCCCATCTCCAGACGAAGTTCACACAACTGCTTGCGAGTCTTCATGGCATCGTCACCACTCAGAATCAGAATCAAATCACCCGGTTTAGCACCAAAAGCTTCTTTCATCTGTTGCAGCACCTCTTGTGAGTAGAATTTATCTACGCTTGATTTTACATTTCCATCAGCTTCTACGCGAGCATACACCATACCCTTTGCACCAATCTGCGGTCTCTTAACGAAATCAGTCAACTGGTCAAGCTGCTTGCGGGTATAAACGGCAGCACCCTCTGCACAAATACCGCCAATATATGCAGCATCATCAAACACAGAGAAGCCGTGACCTTTCAGAATATCCATCAGTTCAACAAACTTCATTCCGAAACGCAAATCAGGTTTGTCGCTACCATAATATTTCATAGCATCCGCCCACGGCATACGAATGAACGGCTCAGTGAGTTCAACGCCACGCAATTCCTTGAACAAATGTTTGGCCATTCCTTCAAAGGTAGAAATGATATCTTCCTGCTCCACAAAGCTCATCTCACAGTCTATCTGAGTAAACTCAGGCTGACGGTCAGCACGAAGGTCTTCATCACGAAAACATTTCACGATTTGGAAATAGCGATCCATGCCCGACACCATCAATAACTGTTTCAATGTTTGCGGTGACTGAGGCAATGCATAGAACTGTCCCGGATTCATGCGTGAAGGAACTACAAAGTCGCGGGCCCCTTCAGGAGTAGAACCGACCAACATAGGTGTTTCTATCTCGAGGAACCCTTTGCTGTCCAGATAACGACGTACTTCCATCGTCATTCTATGGCGTAATTCCAAATTCTGACGGACACAACCGCGTCGCAAATCCAAATAACGGTATTTCATGCGGATATCGTCACCGCCGTCACTATTGTCTTCAATAGTGAAAGGAGGAGTAAGTGCGCTGTTGAGGACATTCAGTTCCGATACGATAATTTCTATTTCACCGGTAGGAATATTCGTATTTTTATTTGAACGCTCATTCACTTCACCGGTCACCTGAATCACAAATTCACGTCCCAAATGATTAGCGCGTTCGCAAAGTTCGGCATTCACTTCTGTATTGAATACCAGCTGAGTAATACCATAACGGTCGCGAAGGTCGACGAAGGTCATTCCTCCCATTTTACGTGCACGCTGTACCCAGCCGGCCAACGTTACACTTTTGCCTGCATCGGAGAGTCGCAACTCTCCGCAAGTATGACTTCTGAACATATATTCTTTAATTTTAATCAATTATCGTGCAAAGGTACGACATGTTTTTCATTTATGCAATTTTATTGATTGGCTTCTAATGTCAATAATTACATATTATTATTCATAAAAAAAGTCCCGTTACACGAATGGTTACGGAACTTCTTTCCTGATAAGCAAATTACCGGTTATCAACCTTTAAACATTTCTATTATCTCTTTCAACTCTCCGGGAAACACCTCCCCTGTCTTTTGCCAAAGAATGGAATTATTCTTCATGAGAATAAAACTTGGAACAGTATCGACGTCGAATTCCTTAGCTACCTTCTCGTCTCCTTCGGTATTAACACGAATAATATTTATAGGATTTTCAAATTCATGTATCACAGGGTCTATCCATTCATAATGCGGCGACCAGTCGGCATAAAAAATCAGCAATGTCAAGTTTCCCGATTGCCCGGCATCTTCTATTTGTTTTGCAAGATTCATATTTATTCAGCTTTTAAGTTTTTATACAATCATTGTTATCCCCTGCTCCCCAAACTATCCGTATCCGGATTCAGTTCTTTTACGGCAGCTTTCACTTGCTTTTTGGTAGGTTTACCGGTATTGGCCACTTGTTCCACCGGATATCTCTTTTCCTCTTTGAGCAAATTTACTTTTTGCTCTTCTTCTTGCTTTTTATTCTCTGTGATATGCATACTCATTATCTTTTTAGGATTCATGCTAATGGAACAATACAAATTAATAGATGGTTCATTATTCCCTTTAAAATTTGCTTCCACCTCCCCCCCTCCATTATTCTTTTTTCGGATAACACTGCAATGCGAAGTCTGTCGCCTCCACATTGCGGGCAGTAATATGGGAAAAGGAAGAAAAAAAGTTTTGCTTTTAACAATCTAATATTCAACCATATAAAAAGAAACAATGAAAATACAAGATAAAAAAGATGCGCAAAAGTTTGCAGATATAAAAATAACTCGTACCTTTGCATCGCTTTTGAAAAACAAAGCAACACTAAAATAAAGATTCGGGGTGTAGCGCAGTCCGGTTAGCGCACCTGCTTTGGGAGCAGGGGGTCGTGGGTTCGAATCCCGCTACCCCGACAAAAGAGAATCAAGGAGTTACGATAAAAAGTAACTCCTTTTTTTATTGCAAGAATCTATCATCGGCATAAAAACTTCAAAGAGAAACAACTACCCTTCCCTATTTCACTCGAAACAGAGATACTTCCTCCATGCAGATTCATTATTTGTTTGCATAAACTAAGCCCGATGCCGGAACCTGTCGGTTTGGTGGTAAAGAACGGAACAAATATCTTATCCAGTACATCGGGAAGAATACCACTGCCATTATCACTGACCGTAAGCATAAACACTTGCTTTTCTTTCTCATAATGAGTGGTAATTACCACCTCAGGGGCTTCCTGCTCCGCACAGGCTTCACCTGCATTTTTCAATAGGTTGATAAGCACTTGCTCTATTTGAGAACGATCCAACATCAATATCTTGTCTGCATCCTCTGTCTTATATATATAATGTATATCCCGACTGGGGAATAGTTTCTTTAAATCACCCAACAATTCTTCCATTCTGACCGGGGCAAGAACAGGCATCGACAAGCGGGACAATTTCCGATAGTTCTCTACAAAGCCGAGCAGCCCCTTACTTCTCCGATGAATAGTCTGCATCCCCTGCAGCATAATGCCGTAATCTTTCGCATTCATTCCATTCTGCACAGCCCGCTCACTCAATGTTTCACTCAATGAGATGATGGGGGCAATGGAGTTCATTATCTCGTGAGTCAAGACACGAATCAATTTCTGCCAAGCCTCTATCTCGTTTTCTTCGAGTACGGAATGAATGTTCTTCAGATTTATCAGACGTAAATCCACTCCTTGAGAAGAGTACCCGGTGACCGTCACTGCCAATTCCTGCATGACATCTCCACGGCAGATGCGAACCGCCTTTACTTCACCCGGTTGAAGCGATGTGACAATCACAGGAAAACTAGCGTTGAGGGAAGACAGTTCACTTAACGAATGAATGGGATAACCGCATAAATCATGAACTGCCGCACTGTTCATCCAATGCACAATTCCACTGCTGTCTGCTACCAACAAACTACTGTCTACCGTATTGAGCAGCGTTTCATAATATTGATAACGTTCTTCTTTTTCTGATAGCTTCGTCCTGAACTCGGACACCACCTTATTTATTTCTTCGGCAAGCAACTGCTCGGAACGCGACTTATGCCGGACTGAAAAACTTAAAGAAAAATCAGAATACCGAATTCCCTCTATCATGCGGGCTACCATAAGGGTGGTTTTCTGTTGCCATTGGCATAAATAAAAGATGATGCCTACCACAACCAATGATGAAAACAACAAACAAAAATAGAGTTCATGCCGGAAAAACAGATAAGCGGCAATGGACGCTACCGCCAATAACAGCATGAGCAACACGATGCGGAGTGTTTGAAATCGATTCATAACCCTAATTTTTCTAATTTACGATAAAGAGCATATCTCGTTATACCCAAATACTCGGCAGCACGGCTCAAATTGCCTTCACTGCGCTTCATGGCACGCTCTACGGCATGACGCTCCAATTGTTCCAGGTTCAGGATTTCATCAGTATCCACCTTCTTTTCGGGCTGTGGCTGCAGCATAAAATTAGACGGCTTCAACAATGGGGAATCCGACAAAATCACCGCACGTTCAATGGCATGCTGCAATTCGCGTACATTACCCGGCCAATGATAGCGCATCAGCTTTTGCTTCGCCTCACGGCTGAGTCCGTTTATCTCTTTCTTATACTGATGGATATAGCGTTGTAAAAAATAGTCTGCCAAAAGAAGGACATCCTCACCCCTGTCACGCAAAGGAGGAATATGGATTTCGATTGTATTGATACGATAGAGCAAGTCCTGGCGGAAATTTCCCTCTTCCACCATCCGGTGAATATTTACGTTGGTGGCACTAATCAGACGGACATCAATGGGAATCGTATTCGTTGCGCCCAAACGCGAAATCTGCCTCTTTTCTATCGCCGTCAACAGCTTGGACTGCATAGGCAGCGAAAGGTTTCCGATTTCATCCAAAAAGAGTGTTCCTCCCGAGGCTACTTCCATACGTCCGGCTTTTGCCTTGCGAGCATCTGTAAATGCCCCTTTCTCATAGCCGAAGAGTTCACTTTCAAAAAGGGTTTCGGGAATGCTCCCCAAGTCAATCGTAATAAACGGAGATTCCCTGCGGGGAGAATAATGGCGGAGCGAACGCGCCACCAAATCTTTTCCGGTTCCATTCTCTCCCAATATTAATATATTGGCGTCTGTATCCGACAGCTTCTGGATGGTATCAAACACACTTTGCATTGCTTCCGAACGACCAATCATGTTGGGAATCATTTCATCTTGCCCACTCAATGCCACCACCTGCTCCTTCAATTGCTTTATCTCTTTACGGGAATCCCGCAACTTGATGGCCGACGACAAAGTAGCCAGTAACTTTTCTTTCTCCCAGGGCTTGGGAATAAAATCAATCGCCCCCGCCTTAATAGCCCTCACAGCTTTGTCTGTATCTGCATAGGCCGTCATAAAGAGTACGACCGCTTGCGAATCCAACTTCAAAATCTGCTCCAGACAATCAAATCCCTCCTGTCCGCTGATGGCGTCACGGCGGAAGTTCATATCCAGAAGAATGACATCCGGCTGAAAAGTGGTCATGAAATATTCTATGCGCCCCGGTTGGGTAGTGACTTTCACCTTCTCCACATAAGGCTCCAACAAAAGATTTAGTGCGAAAAGCACATCTTCGTTATCGTCTATAATGAGTATTTTTCCTCTATTTTCCATTATCTTAATTTTAGTATGCAGGAAATATCTTTTCCTGTGAGAGCAAAGATACGGTTTTTTAAGATGCGCTGTATGTGCGTATCCGCACTATTTTTGTGCGAATGCGCACGCAGCCTTCAACGTCCACCTATCGGCAAATTACTGAAACACAACACGATATAATTATGGCACGCATTTTGATAATTATGAAAGCATAAAACAAACAGTATGAAACGATATTATATTTTAGCTTTTTATATTCTACTCGGTGTAGGAACAGCCACAGCACAAGAAGAAACAATCAGCCTCACGTTACAGCAGGCCATTGAAATTGCACAAGAACATTCGCCACAAGCCCAAGCTGCACGACACACTTATCGTGCAGCTTACTGGAACTACCGCTTCTTCCGTGCAAACTATTTGCCGTCTGTCACTTTGAGCTCATCTCCCAACCTCAACCGGGAAATCAATAAGATTACCCAGCCGGACGGCACAAACCTATTTATCAAACAAAACCAGCTAAGTACAGACCTGAGCTTGAAAATTAATCAGAATGTGTGGTTCACCGGCGGTAGTTTCTTTGTCAAGACCACCACCCAGCGCATTGATGAATTCGAGAATGATATCACGGCATACAATACCCAACCGGTGGTTGTCGGTTATGAGCAGTCTCTCTTCGGTTACAACTCCCTGAAATGGGACCGCCGCATAGAGCCTATCCGCTATCGTGAGGCACGCAAAGCATATTCCGAAGCCTTAGAACTGGTCGCCTCACAAACCAGTAGCCTATTCTTCAACTTGGCAACGGCACAAACCAATCTGGATATAGCCACTTCCAACCATGCCTCGGCCGACACCCTGTATAGATACGCCGAAGGAAGATATAATATAGGTACTATCAATGAAAATGAAATGCTCCAACTCGAAATAAACAAACTTACGGAGGAAACCAATGTAATGAACGCCCGCATCGAGGTGGAAGATCAAACACAGACTTTACGCTCCTTTCTAGGGATAAACCGGGAAGTCAACTTGCGGGTCATCGCCGATGATGAAATTCCCAATTTCGAAATTCCCATGCAGGAAGCACTGCATCTGGCGTTCGAGAACAGCCCCGAACCTGATACCTACGAACGCCTGAGACTGGAAAGTCGCAGTGCACTGGCCTCAGCCAGAGCCAATGCCGGACTGAAAGCGGATTTATACGTTCAGTTCGGTTTGTCACAGACTGGCAATAAGCTTGCCGATTCTTACCGTGATCCGCTGAACCAACAATACGCCAGCATCGGTATCTCGCTCCCTATCTTGGACTGGGGACGAGGCAAAGGACGGGTCCGGGAAGCACGCTCCAATGTAGACTTGGTAAACACACAAACAGAACAGAGAATGAAGGATTTCGAATTGAATGTTTGTAAAATGGTACGCCAATTCAATCTGCAAGCCTATCGGGTGGCCGTTGCTTTCAAAACAGACAAGACAGCCGAAAAACGGCATGAAGTGGCAAAGCGGTTGTATATTCTCGGAAAGTCTACCATATTGGACCTCAATGCTTCCATTACTGAAAAAGACAGGGCCAGGCGTGATTATATCACCGCCCTGAAAACATATTGGGGATTGTACTACGGAATAAGAAGTATGACCGGATATGATTTTCAGAACCGTTGCCCAATAGAGGAAAGAATCGGATACGAACAAAATAAATAAAAACTATGGATATTAAAATTGAAAAGAAACCGTGGTATATACGCCATCGTTATTACCTGCTGGGAGGTATCGTCTTTGTTATCTTCCTGATTTATGTTATCAGCCTTTCATTCGGTCCCCGTAAATTACGGATAGAAACCGACAACATACAGATTGCGGAAGTGAAGGATGACAAGTTCATGGAATATGTCGATGTGGAAGGATTAATTCAGCCTATTCTGACCATTAAGATAAATACCCGCGAAGCCGGAAGTGTAGAGCGCATCATCGGTGAGGAAGGAACGATGATGAAGAAAGGAGATTCTATCCTTGTGCTCAGTAATCCTGACCTGCTTCGCTCTATTGAAGACCAACGCGATGAATGGGAGAAACAGCGGATTACTTATAGAGAAAAGGAAATCGAAATGGAGCAAAAAAGCCTTACGCTGAAACAACAGACCCTGCAGACCCAATATGAAATGGACCGCTTGGCCAAAAGCTTCGGCCTGGATAAAGAGGAATATAAAATGGGGATTAAAAGTAAAGCCCAACTGGAAGTTTCGGAAGACGAATATAATTATAAGTTGCAGAACAGCGCCCTCCAGATGGAAAGCCTTCGCCATGATTCGGCTGTGACGATTATCCGGAAAGATTTATTGAAGAATGACCTCGAACGTGAACAAAAGAAATTTACGCGTTCACTGGAACGAATGAATAATCTGGTAGTCACGGCACCGGTTTCCGGCCAGCTCAGTTTCGTAAAAGTGACTCCGGGACAACAGGTAGCATCGGGTGAAAGCATAGCCGAAATCAAAG
>OGDN01003894.1_pt1 | contig 14558 bp, 14 predicted proteins | sample 1570271 | NCBI WGS metagenome assembly OGDN01 (sample SAMEA4384481, study PRJEB24528) | human gut metagenome | reverse complement strand
AAAACCACTCCTGTGCAAGCACATCGTGGTTTCAGGCTTTTGCCCCTGGCATCATCATAAAAAATATGACAACAGAGGAAAAACGATAGCATGAATTTATATTTTGCACCGCTGGAGGGGATCGGCGGATATATTTACCGAAATGCACAGGCAGATTATTTTGAAAAAGCAGATAAATATTTTTCGCCGTTTCTGGCACCGAACCAGAACCGGAGTATCAGTCCGAAGGAGTATAAGGACATTGCACCGGAACATAATGAAGGAATCTATCTGGTTCCACAGATTATGGCGAATAATGCAGAAGTGTTTCTGAAGGCAGTGCAGGAGCTGGAACAGCTCGGATATCAGGAAGTGAATCTGAATCTGGGCTGCCCGTCCCGGACGGTGGTGACAAAGTACCGGGGGGCAGGTTTTCTGGCAAAACCGGATGCCCTGGAACAGTTCCTGGAAGAAGTATATGGTAGGATCAATATTCGTCTTTCCCTGAAAACAAGGCTTGGGATGGAAGATGAGGATGAATTCGAACATCTGCTGGAGATATACAATAAGTTTCCGGTGACGGAGCTGATCATTCATCCAAGGGTACAGACAGATTATTATAAAAACAAACCGCGCATGGAATATTTTCTCAAGGCACTGGAAATATCTAAAAATCCGGTGGTTTACAACGGAGATATTTTTACCGAAGATTTGTACAAACAAAAGCTGGCACAGATTTTCACTACCACTGTCACTCATGCAGAAAATAGGACGGAAGCAGTTAAGACATCTTTTCCGGAAAGCAACCGGAATACTGTGCTGGAATCCGGTAAAGGAAAGCAGTTATCCGCAGTCATGCTTGGACGAGGTGTGTTGGCAAACCCGGCGCTGTTTGGTGAAATCCGGGGCACCCAGGCACTTACCAAAGAGCGTTTGTGGGAGTTTCATGAACGGTTGCTGGCAGACTATTCCCAGGAAATGTCCGGGGAACGAAATGTATTGTTTAAAATGAAAGAACTTTGGTTTTATTTGGCATGGTCCTTTGAAAATTCAGAGAAATATGAGAAAAAGATCCGGAAGGCGCAGCATCTGAGTGATTACCGTCTGGTGGTCAGACAACTCTTTACGGAACTTGAGTTGAATGCCTGAAGCAACGTATATCGTTTTGGGATAGAAAAATAGGAAGCGTGAATGGAACAAAAGAGGTTGCCATGATTAGTATTTGTGGCTATAATGTGAGGAGCAACCCGTAGTAGTGAGAACTAATCATGTACACCAGATATGAGAGAAATCCTGTTTATATTATACAGGCGGTGAATAACAAAACTGAGATGAACGTGAGCGGTTCGAAAAGAACAAGATATATGGAGTGTATTACAATGAAAATTACAGAGGACATTATTTATGTAGGCGTAAATGATCATGACGTGGATCTGTTTGAGGGGCAGTATATTGTTCCGAATGGCATGGCATACAATTCTTATGTGATCCGTGATGAAAAAATCGCGGTTATGGATACCGTAGATGGCAGGTTTGCAGAAGAGTGGCTGGCGAATATCGAGAAAGCGCTGGATGGTGCAACACCGGATTATCTGATCGTTCAGCATATGGAACCGGACCATGCAGCAAATATTCAGGTGTTTGCAGAAAAATATCCAAGTGCCCAGATTGTTGGCAATGCAAAGACATTTACCATGATGAAAAACTTTTTCCATGGGTTAGAGCTGGATGGAAAAACCGTAGAGGTAAAAAATGGTGAGACATTAAATCTTGGAAAACATGAGCTGACCTTTGTATTTGCTCCGATGGTTCACTGGCCGGAAGTAATGGTAACATACGACAGTTCAGATAAAGTCCTGTTTTCCGCAGATGGATTTGGAAAATTTGGTGCATTGGATGTGGAAGAAGACTGGGATTGCGAAGCACGTCGTTATTATATTGGAATTGTCGGAAAATATGGTGCACAGGTACAGAATCTTCTGAAAGCAGCTGCAACACTGGATATTCAGATTATCTGCCCATTACATGGACCGGTTCTTACAGCGAATCTTGGACATTATATCGAGAAGTACAATATCTGGTCTTCTTATGGTGTGGAGTCTGAAGGTGTTATGATCGCATATGCATCTGTGTATGGCAATACAAAGAAAGCAGCAGAGCTTCTGGCTGAGAAATTGCAGGAAAAAGGCTGCCCGAAAGTAGTGGTATGTGATCTTGCCCGTGAGGATATGGCAGAGGCAGTAGAAGATGCATTCCGTTACGGAAAACTGGTTCTTGCAAGTGTAACTTATAATGCAGATGTATTCCCGTTCATGAAGATTTTTATCGAGCATCTGACCGAGCGTAATTATCAGAAACGTACGATTGGTCTCATCGAGAATGGTTCCTGGGCTCCGACAGCTGCCCGCGTAATGACTGGTATGTTCGAGAAGAGCAAAAACATTACATGGCTTGAGCATTCTGTGAAGATTATGTCTTCTCTCAGTGAAGAAAATGAAAAAGAACTTGATGCTATGGCAGAAGAACTGCTACACAGTTGTACTTTATAACATACCTAATTGTAGATCTGCACATGCAACACAACAAAGACCATGCTATCAGCTTATATGCATGTGTGGCACGCAGTGCGTCGTGTGAATGGCTGATTATTTCACTGTGTAAATACAGAAAACGAAGCATCCTGTCAGGGAAAGCGATTAAGCAAACGACCGAGTTTCACGAGTTTTTGCGCGAGTGGGAACGACCTCTTTTTCAGGCGTGGGAACGAGCGCGATGAAAACGATGTGAAACGAGGGTAGTGAGCGTCTAGCGTCCTGACAGGATGCTTCGTTTTCGTATTAAAAATTAAATTTCAGCCAACAACAAGACAAACAAGAATTTACATAAAAAGCTCCAGCACAAATACCACGACACAGGACAGCACCGCTACCTGGAAGAGGCTGCGTCCGAACCAGGCCAGTATGATACCGACCACCAGGGCAGCAAGTCCGGCCACGGGGCTGTTTGTTGCTTCCATGATAGCCGGAAATGTCATAACGGCCAGTGTGACATAAGGCACATAATACAGAAATGACCGGATGGTTTTATTTTTGATCTCTCTGCGGATCAGTGTCAGCGGAAGGACACGGATCAGGTAGGTCACGGCAAACATGACCAGAATGTAGATGTAGATATTATGCTGCATGTTCGGTTTCCTCCTTTACCGGGAACAGGATTGCTGCGATGCCTGCGATTGCCACCGTGAGAATAATGGTGCGAATACCGGAGGAAATGTCGGAAATCACCGGAAGCCGTGAGAAGATATAGCTGGAAACCATGGAGATAGTGACCAGTGCTGCAATTACCTTATTCTTGCGTGCAGGCGGAATGATGATGGCAAGGAACATGCCGTACAGACCGACGCTCAATGCACTTACAATGTTGGCAGGCAGGATATTACCCATAATAACACCGAAAAATGTACCGAGACTCCAGCCCGGAATGGCAACCGTCATCATGCCATAATTGTAAAACGGATTCAGTTTTCCGGGTTCCGATACCGCGACACCGAAGATTTCATCGGTGACGTCAAAACCAACCAGCAGACGGTGCAGCAGACCGGTTTCGGAAGAAAACTTCTGACTCAGGGAGCATGACATCAGCAGATAACGTGCGTTTGCCACAAGCTCCATCAGGACCATTTCAAAATAAGTGCCGCCGGCTGCAATCACGGTAAAGCCCGCATACTGACCGGCGGAAGCGTTGCAGGCGAGACTGGTGAGCATGGCTTGCCAGGCCGTCATACCTGCATTTCGGGCAGTGATGCCCAGTGTAAAAGAAACCGCGAGATAGCCGAGACAGATCGGCATACCATTCTTGATTCCTTTCAGATAATAATATTTGTTTTTTTGTCTGTCCATTGTTGTATGTATCCCCTTGTAAATCGAATATACGATGCATCAGTTTCACCTGTTGTAGACTTTTGAGCAAAAGTGAGGTGCTGACGCTGTATATTAGTGTAACATTTCACTTGCATTTCGTCCAATAAATCTTTATACTTTCTAAGGTTAACGAGAAGAGGAATCGTTTTCCGGATACAGGGAAACACCGGTTTACGGTATGATCCGTGTATGTGGAAAACGGATTTGTCTGTATTTTACAATGGGAGAAAAGGTAAATGATGAAAACAAAAACACTGACAGAGGGAACGCCCTGGAAACAGATCCTGCTGTTTTCTATTCCGATTTTCTGGGGAAATGTGTTTCAGCTGTTGTACAGCCTGGTAGATACAAAAATTGTAGGAAGTACGCTGGGAACGGAAGCATTGGCAGCAGTGGGTTCCGTGTCCACGTTACATACGTTGATGACCGGATTTCTGAACGGTCTGACGCTTGGATTTTCACTGATCACAGCTATGTGTTTCGGGGCAAAAAACAGGAAGCGGCTGAAAAAAACTTTTGCAGCTGCGATTTCACTTGGTGTACTGACTACGTTGGCTTTGGTGCTGATGTTGATAATTTTCCTGCATCCTGTGCTGAATCTGCTGCATGTGCCGCAGGCGCAGTTTGAGATGGCATATGCCTATATCAGTGTGTTGATCGTAGGACTCTTTGCCACGCTGTTTTACAACCTGTGTGCCAATACACTGCGGGCTATCTGATTGTAGCAACTGTGAGCAACATTGGGCTGGACTATTTGTTTATCCTTGGATTTCAGATGGGAGTGCAGGGAGCAGCCTATGCTACGGTGCTGGCACAGCTTTTGTCTGTGGTGCTGTGCCTGATTCGTATTTTCCGGAAATTCCCGATTCTGCATATACAGAAAGAGGATTTCCGATTTGACCGGGAGCTGATGGCAGAAATGTATAAAAGCGGACTGTCGATGGGGCTGATGTCCTGTCTGGTCGGCATTGGAACGATTTTGCTGCAGTCTGCCATTAATACTCTGGGAACAACAGTCATTGTGGCTCACACGGCAGCCCGAAAAGTATTTGAACTCGTGTCTCTGCCAAACAGTGTGCTTGGTTCTGCCATGGCGACCTATTGCGGACAGAATTATGGTGCAAGACGCTTTGACCGGATCCGGCAGGGAATCCGTGCATCTCTGATCATTGCGGCAGTCTGGGCAGTTGTAGTTTTCCTGATCTGTCACACGATAGAAGGAAAACTGATCCAGTTTGTTGCAAGTACTACCAATCCGGATGTAATTTACTGGGGAAGTACTTATTTAAAAGTGGATATGTCTTTCATCGTAATCTGTGGGGTGATCGTTATCTTGCGCAATTCCATGCAGGGTTTTGGAGACCGGGTCATTCCTGTGTTCTCCAGCTGTATCGAACTTGCGGGAAAAATCATATTTGCCTTTGTGTTTGCACCGATGTTTGCATACTGGGGCATTATCTGGGCAGAGCCGATGGTGTGGATCGCCATGGTGATCCCGTTAATCGTGAAAGTGGTCCATGTATTGAAAAAAGAAGCATAGTAAAGAGACTTCAGATGCTTTTTGAAAAAATATACCTGCTATGAAATAAAATAGTTGTTGATTTATATAGAAAGAACAGATAGAATAGAATCATCTGCGAAGACTGAAAGGACAGTCTTCATCATTCATAACTGTTATCCGGTGCATGGATTTTTCCTATATGTATCTGGCTGATCGTTGTGAAAAAATAAAAGGAGGAAAAGGATATGCCGATTAAAATACCAGATTCACTGCCAGCAACAGCAGTTCTTGAAAGCGAGAATATTTTTGTTATGACGGAGTATCGGGCAATGCATCAGGATATCCGTCCCCTGAACGTGCTGATTTTGAATCTGATGCCTACCAAGGTAATTACAGAAAATCAGCTGCTTCGGAAACTTTCAAACACACCGCTTCAGATTAAGGTGGAATTTTTACAGACTGCCAGCTATACCCCTCAGCATGTGGATACAGAGCATATGGAATCATTCTACACGACATTTGAACAGGTGAAGGACCGCTGGTTCGACGGACTGATCATTACAGGCGCACCGCTGGCTTTTGTACCGTATGAGGAAGTACATTACTGGAAAGAACTTTGCAAGATTATGGAATGGGCAAAGACGCATGTACACTCTACAATGCACATCTGCTGGGGAGCACTGGCTGGACTCTATTATCATTTCGGTATTCCGACTGTGGAATATCCGGAAAAACTTTCCGGTGTGTATTCCAATACCGTATTGAAGAAGAGTTCCCCGTTGTTCCGTGGATTTGACGATGTGTTCAATGCACCGCATTCACGTGAAGTTGGCATTCTCAAAGAGGATGTAGACAAAGTTCCGGAATTGGAGCTGATCGCAGACAGTGAAGCGGGCGGACCGACAATTTTGAAAACGACGGATTCCAAAAACTTTTTTGTACTTTGTCATCTGGAATATGATGCCAATACACTGGAACTGGAGTACAAACGTGATTTTGAAAAAGGTCTGAATCCACATATTCCGTATCATTATTATCCGGATGATGATCCGACGAAGGAACCGGTAGTTACCTGGCGTTCCGCAGGACAGCTGCTGTTTTCCAACTGGTTGAATTACTATGTATATCAGACCACACCGTATGATATCGGAAATAAATAAGATTTCTGAGTCAGATCATTCACAAACTTTATGAAAAAGAAACATCTCAGCGTACGTTAGATATGGCTGCATAGAAGGCAGAGGCATTACCGTACGTTGGGATGTTTTTTGTTTATAAATGTTTCGCGATTCTTTTGGTTTTTTACGGAAAAGAAGTGCTGATTGGATGAGAACAGGGAATGGCAGGATGGATGAATCCTGCCATTCAAAAAATAAGCGGTAAATTTCATTAGGAACGAACAGGGTGTCACATGCGAGGATCTTTCATAGCAATAATCATATGAAATTCGTGACATTCTTCGGAATAGTAATAATCCATGTTCCCACGATAGCGATTTACAACTCTTTCAATAATTTTTAATCCATGTCCGTGAAGTGTCTTGTTTTCTTTTGTGGTTATTAAACGTTTCCCGGTACCGGAAAAAGGATTATTCCGACAGGAATTTACAAGTGTAATAATTGTAAATGCGGTTTGTGGCTGTTGGTGGATTGCCAGTTCAATGAATGAATCAGGGATATATCTGGCAGCTTCCAGTGCGTTATCCAGTAAATTACAGAACAGGGAAGTCATATCTGTTTCGTTTAAAAATATACAGGAATCTTTTCGTATATCAGCACGAAAATCAATATTGTCTTTTCGACATTTCATCAGATATCTGCAAAAAATTGCATTCAGTAATTCGTGATTGCAGAGGCGGACAGATGTTTGCAGTTCAGAGGAATTAATCAATGTGTTAATATAGGAATCTATTTTTTCTGATTCTCTATTTTGATTCAGTATGGCAATGGATTGCAAATGCTTTTTGATATCATGAATGAAACGATTTCTATTTTCTGTTTCTGTAATCAAAGTTTTATAGTATTCTGAGATATCCTGTTCCCGTTGAAGTAATAGTTGGAGACTGGCATATTCGTTGCTTCTTTTTACGATATAATTATAAGTAATCACTACAGATATGTTTAATAAAAGCAACAATACGGTTGCGATTATAAGCATTTTACTTAATCCAGGTGATAGTTGTGCTTCACCAGCAAATCGAACATAACAGCAAATGAGATACATAGATGCTATCGGGGGAATGAGTAAAATCAAAGGTGGTTTTGCTGCGATGTTTTGTTGAGAATATCTTTTGATGATAATTTCTAATATCAGCATGGTTAAAGCATATAAAAATTTGCTTAAAATCGCAGGAATCATCCATATATGAAAAGCTTTTGCCAGTGAATCAAATGAGTATAAATATGGATATGGGATAATAAGAATAATAGCGCTTTCCCATAAACTCATTATGATTACGTCAATGACAGAGTGAAATGCTGCGATGTACCAGGTGGTATTATATAAAAAATATAAAAATATGAAATTCCCCAGACATAGAAAAAAGAAATTAATCATTGGATGCCCAAATTTGAAGATGGCAAAAATAGCAATATAGACGGGAACTATAAATAAGCAACGTTTCAGAACAGAACATTTAGCTATAAAAATACTGGAGCAATATTGTAAAAATATGATAGCTTCAAAAATAAATATAGAAAAAAAGAAGATATAGGTATTGATCATGTATATTACCTCAGACTTTCTAAATATAGTAAATAAGCAGATTTGAATTCAGTATATTTCCTTCTTGTGAGATAAGCGGTATATTTCCGATGAAAAAGGTAAATCAGAGAATGATCAAAATCTGATACATGCATAAAATTTACAATAAAACTACGGTGGGGTTGAAAAAAACTGCCAGAAGGTAGCTTTTCTTTCCACTGGGCAATAGTATGTATGGATTCATAATCCTGTGTAACTGTGTGAACAATGGTATGTCGGTTGTAAGCCTCCAGACATATAATGTCAGATACAGACACCGTATGAACAGAATGCCTTAATTCGATTGGAACATTACAATTTTCTGTACTGTATACGTGCAGAGCATCTTTCATGTTCCGGAAGAGCCGATGCTTTTCCAGTGGCTTTGAGAGATAACGAAACACATGAAAGCGCATTGCTTCATCCAGATATTCAGCATAAGATGTAACGATAAAAATTATGATTTTTGAGTTCTGTTTTTTTAATTCCTGACCGGTGGAAATTCCGGAAAGACCAGGCATTTCAATGTCAAGAAAGACAATATCTTTTTTATCTGTATTTGCCAGCAATGCTTCGCCACTGTTAAAAACCAGAAAATTCGGGCAAGGAAGATTGTTTCGCTTAAAAAATGCCTTTAAGTAAGTTAAAAGTTGTTCTGTAAATAAAATATCATCATCACAAATAGCAATTACCATTATAAATTTCCCCCTATAATGATAATTATATGTGAAAGTGGATTTATTGGCAAGAAAATGGAATGAAAAGACCAAAAAGAAGATGTTTTGGGGCCAATATGTAGATAGAAAATAATTGATTGACCAAAAACAGGTGGAAAATGTCGTTTCATGTACAGGAGATTGCTATTTGTTCAAAATTTTATATAGTAAAAATATCATTGATGTTATGCAACGATAAAAAATCAAAAGGAAAACAAAAATTATAAAAAAACAGTTGCTATTTTGGCAAGTCTTGCATTAACGGGAAGCGTTTTAATTGGAGGTATATTACAAAAAATGAGAAAACAAACGGTGATTTTTATACAGGCAATGATGGTTATGGCAATTGTTTCGGGGTGCAGAAGTAATCCTACGGCTATGGCAACGAATGAAAATGGTGTCATGCAGGAAGAACAGGAAATAATAACAGATGCCGGTAGTGATAATGCATTAGAAGAAGTTCCGGAACGTTTGGTATGGAGTTATGAATCTTTGAATGGAATTAAGAACCTGGATATCCCGATTGAGCGTACGAATCAGAAATTATTATGTGGAAAAGTACAACGCAAAAAAAAATCTCCGGAAATTATTTGCAATGTATTGGAGCCAGAGAGTCTGTGGAGTCAGGATAAAGAACTTGCACAGGAAACGAAAGCAGATGATGTGTATCAGACCGAAATTACGACAGGGTTGGGACAGAATATATCAAGACAGTTATTTGTATTTGATGAAGGAACATATTTTTACTCGAATACAATCGGGGATGAAACGATGTTTTCTGTGGATTCAAATTTGATCAGCGAAGAAATGTGGACGGAAGAAGAACAAAAGTTTGTACAAAGCAGAATTGATGATGCAGAAGAAATTTTTAAAAATTTGGGGGTCGATTATCGTGTGATTCAAACCCAGTTATATAAGAATGGGAACAATTATTTTGTTACTGTGGGTTTAAGTGAATATATGGATGGAGTACCCGTTTGTGATTTTTATGGTATCAGTGCAGGAAGTGATATGTTACTGGCAACTGGTTTGATTACGTTATCAGAAGATCGTATATCCGAATTCCGTGTTTGCGGAACCAGTGAGATAATGAGTGATGCCGAACAGTGTAAGTTACTCAGCTGGCAGCAGATTGAAAACTGCTTTCAGGAGGAGATAAAAGGCGCAGATTGGGGAAATTATGATATCACAGCAGTGAAATTGGAATATCTGGTAAAAAACGATCTGACGTTTGTGCCGGTGTGGAGTTTTTATGGTGAAATTGCGGAAAATATTGAAAAGCCATTATTGTGTTTGAATGCGTCCAGTGGAAAGGTGGAATTTCAATGGGGAATGTAAAACAAAATTTTAAACGTTCCTGTTTGAATCTGGGAATGGTGATAGCAATCGTGGTACCGCTCGGTATTTTTTTCGTCTCATTGTATGATGGAGGGATTTTAGGCAGAAATATGGATATGGATTTATTGTCTGCTTATGCAACACCGATGGCTTTATCAAATTATGTTCAGTTTGCATGCCTTTTCCCTATTTTGCCATTTGCATTTTCGTTTTGTGAAGATAAAAACAGTGGCTATTTGCAATATATCCGTTTGCGATTGAGTGAAAAAAGTTATATTCAGGAAAAAATGTTTTGGACGGGAGTGTCTGGTGGTATTGCGGCAACAATTCCAAGCATGATTCTTTTTCTGGTTTTGATCTGCTGTTACCATCCGGCCAGCAATATGCCGGATAGTATGTATTATCCTTCACATCTGCAGGGGATGATGTGGGAAAAATACATAGGTGTCTGGGGTGGAATATTGATTTTACTGTTGAAATTAGTATTAGTATTTTTGTTTGGCATGTTTTGTTCAGAAGCAGCTTTGCTGATTTCTGTAATCTGTGCAAACCGTTATGTTGTATTTGTTGGAATATTGACATTTTATCTGGTCAACTGGATATTGACACCGGGAAAATACAGTGTGTTTGTTGAACTGTTTCTGCTACGGGGGGACTTTTTTGATACAGTTCCGCTCTGGTGTCCGTATCTTATTCAGATTATATACATAAGTATTATTTGCATACTGATCGACAGGGTGTATAGGAGAAAAATGTATTATGAACAACAGTAAAGTACATATGGTATTCTATTTATGGAAACGCCAGTTTATAGAAAGTTTATTGAAAAAGCAGACAATATGTGGATATCTTCTGGGCGGGGTGTTGATGATGGTATTTTCTGTTCAATATTTGAATTATGCAGGAAATCGTTCCATCCAATGTTTGGAACCTATGATCGTTACGATGATTAATCCGATTGCATCGCTGTTACTATTTATTGGTTTGATACTGATATTACCGGATCCACCATTTGTGAACAACAGATCCGCAATGATGTTTTATCGTTCAACCAGAAAAACATGGATGTGTGGTATGTTATGCTACATGGCTTCTCATATCATATTATATTATGCCTTTTTACTGACTGTAAGTATGGTTTTCACAATGAGCCACAGTTATACAGGGAATATCTGGAGCAGGGCGCTGATACGCATGGTAAGCGTGGAAAAAATGGCAGCGATATCTAAATATGGACTGTTTGTTCCGAATCAATCAGTTTTTGAATATTTTTCGCCGCAGGGGGCTGCAATTTCTATATACGTTTTATTGGTTTTCTGCGGAGTTTTGCTTGTAGGTATATCTTGTCTGATAAGTCTCAGATATAATGCCGTCATTGGAAATCTGATTATAATGCTGCTACAGTTACTGGGCGTATCTGTTTGCAGACAATACATACGAGTTATTCCTTTTAAAATGATACCGTTTTGTATGTCAAATCTTGAAATCTTGTCAATCAGAAATATACCACCAGAATATGCAGGAATTTATTTTGTGATATTAAATATAATCGTGGTATTTTTTATGTTTGCGATGATAAAAAGAATGGATCTGCATGTTATTGTGAGTGAAAAAAATGAGTAAAGAAAGATACATGAAAACAATGCTGTTTTTTATATTCTGCACGATACTTCTGCACTTTTTTGCTACGGCAGAGGGGTATACATTAAAGGATGTATTGTATGGGTTGCTTCCGGTACAATCATATTTTGCTGTTGGTATAACGACAAATTTACTTTCCTGTATGCGATGGATTTGGTTAATGTTACCTCCGGTAGTGCAGGCGGGAGTAGTTTTGATGCAGGAAAAGCAAGAAACATATTTAAAGATATATCGTTTTAAATCTTATAAAAGATGGTTTCTTATGCAGATAAGACAACTTATCCTTGGAACATTGAGTTATCTTATGGTGCTGCTGGTTGGAACAGCCTTTGAACAGCGGTGTGTGGATAGACAACTTATTGTATGTATTGGAGCGGTGGGATTGCATATCTGGATGCTGGTGAGCATTCTATTTTTTTTCATACATTGTAAACAGAATTCATTCTATATTTTATTTGGAATCATGATAGCGGAAAGTAGTCTGATTATGATTGGAAAGAATACGGCGGATATGGTTTTTCTGAATCCGGCATTGTGGCCTATGTATGTAAGATGGAGTCTGGAACATAATGCAAATCAGATGACATACAGTTGTTTGCCAGAGCTGTTTATCAGTGTATTGTTGATCTGCAGAATTATATATAAGAAAAAGGAGATTACGGAGTATGACGAGGGAATATAGACTGACAGTAAAACATATAACAAAAAGTTTTAAAAATGAAAAAATATTAGAAGATGTAAATTTAGATTTTTCCGGTGGACATATCTATGGAATTATAGGAAAAAATGGAACAGGAAAATCAGTTTTATTTAAAATGATATGTGGATTTATACATGCGGATGAAGGTGAAATTGAAGTCAATGGAAAAAAAATTGGAAAAGATATTGATTTCCCGGAAAGCATGGGAGCCATTATTGAAGCACCGGGATTTTTACCATATCAGTCTGGTATAAAAAATCTGGAATATCTGGCAGGGATAAGAAAAATAGCAACACATGATACGATTATAAAGACGATGGAAATGGTGGGATTGGATCCCTTTAGTAAAAAAAGAGTAGGAAAGTATTCACTGGGTATGAAACAGCGTCTTGCAATCGCACAGGCCATTATGGAAAATCCCATGATTATTATTCTGGATGAGCCAATGAATGGCCTGGATGAAGATGGCGTTGTGGAAATGAGACGTATATTTAACAATTTAAAAGAACGGGGAAAATTATTAATACTGGCAAGCCATAATAAAGAAGACATTTCAATATTATGTGATGAAGTCTATGAGATAAAAAAAGGCGCGGTATATTTGAGTAATTCATAGTTTGAACGCAGGTCGCAAAGCGACTGCGTTCATGAGCAAGTAGCGAAAGCGGATTGCGAATGTCCGCTTTACAAGTTCGGAAAAATACAAAAAAATCATTTTAAATATAGAAATCCGACATTGAGACAGCAGCCATAGATGTGCTATACTAAGGAAAATCATGAGCAAGTAGCGAAAGCGGATTGCGAATGTCCGCTTTACACAAAGAACATAGTAGAGAGGTAAGGAAAATGAAGAAGTATGGATTTGGTGTTGACGTAGGTGGAACAACCTGTAAAATCGGATTTTTTGAGAACTCCGGCAATATGCTGGACAAATGGGAGATCAAAACTAATACAGAGAATCATGGTGCCTCCATTCTGGATGATATTGTGGCATCCTTAGAGAGTAAACTGGCAGATGCCGGTATCAGCAAAGACGAGGTAGAGGGTGTCGGAATCGGTGTTCCGGGTCCGGTTAAAAATGATAGCGTCGTATGTGAATGTGTCAATCTTGGATGGGGTACATTCGATGTGGCAGAGACACTTTCTGAGAAAATCGGTCTGCCGGTAAAAGTAGGAAATGATGCAAATGTAGCTGCCCTCGGTGAGATGTGGAAAGGCGGCGGCCAGGGATGTCAGAACGGTGTCATGGTCACACTGGGAACCGGTGTCGGCGGCGGAATTATTATTAACGGTTCTATCGTTGGCGGTGTACACGGTGCTGGTGGAGAGATCGGTCATATGAAAGTATCTGAGACAGAGACGGAGACTTGCGGATGTGGAAAACGCGGATGCCTGGAGCAGTATGCGTCAGCAACCGGTATTGTACGTCTGACAAAACAGCGCCTGGCAGCAGATGATGCCAAGACCAGCCTGCGAAGTCTTCCGGAAGTCACCGCAAAGGATGTTTTTGATGCGGCAAAAGCCGGAGATACAGTGGCACAGGAACTGGTGGAAGAAGTAGGAAGAATTCTAGGCGGAGCACTTGGTTCTATCGCTGTTGTAATAGATCCTGAGATGTTTGTTATCGGCGGTGGTGTGTCCAGAGCCGGACAGATCCTGCTGGATGCTGTGCAGAAACATTTCAAGGAGCGTGTATTCAAATCCTGCCAGGAGACAAAATTTGTACTTGCTTCTCTTGGAAATGATGCCGGAATGTATGGCTGTGCAAAAATGATTTTTAACAAGAACTAGCAAGAATTCTCCTTCCTCTACAGGTGGGAGATGAATTGCAAAATAAATACAGCAAATACAGGCAGAACACTTGTTCTGCTTAAAAGGATATAGTATAATATAATCAGTCGAAACGATGGAAAGCGAGGCTGATCATATGGAAAAAATAACTCATAACATAGCTTACCGTTTTCGGATATATCCAAACAGAGAACAGGAAGTTCTGCTCGCAAAAACATTTGGCTGCTGTC
>OGDN01003893.1_pt1 | contig 14558 bp, 12 predicted proteins | sample 1570271 | NCBI WGS metagenome assembly OGDN01 (sample SAMEA4384481, study PRJEB24528) | human gut metagenome | reverse complement strand
TCAGTTTATTGATGACGGTGCGCATGGATGGAAGATTTATTCAACAGATAAAGTTTGGAAATGAGTATGGAGAGTATTGATATTGTAAGGAAGCAGATTGCTGAGAGTGAGCGAGTAAAAGCAGAACTTTCTAAAAATGAAGAAATGATGGCAGCTATTGCTAAAGCTGCTGACGTGTGTACTGAAGCATATCGTCGAGGAAATAAAACAATGTTTGCAGGTAATGGAGGAAGTGCTGCTGATGCTCAACACTTAGCTGGTGAGTTTGTAAGTAAGTTCTATTTTGATCGCCCAGGAATTCCTTCGATTGCTTTAACAACAGATACTAGTGTTATCACAGCTATTGGTAATGATTATGGATACGATAAACTATTTGCGCGTCAGGTCCAGGCACAAGGTATATCAGGAGATGTTTTTATCGGTATCTCTACTTCAGGTAATTCAAAGAATATTATCAATGCTTTACCTGTATGTAAAGAGAAGGGTATCATAACAATCGCTCTTACTGGAGCGAAGCCTTGTAAAATGGATGATTTTGATATTGTTGTTAAAGTTCCGAGTATTGAAACTCCTCGTATTCAGGAATGTCAGACACTTATAGGGCATATCATTTGTTGCATTGTAGAAGAGAATATTTTCGGAGAAGAATATAATCAATAATTTTATGGAAGTTATAATATTGGCTGGTGGATTAGGTACTCGTTTACGTAGTGTATTAAATGAAGTACCTAAATGTATGGCACCAGTAGCAGATAGACCATTCCTATGGTATTTGTTGAAGCATCTTACAAAGTTTGATGTAACAAAAGTTATTTTATCTCTTGGTTATTTGCGTGGTGTTGTTATTGACTGGATCGAAGAACATAAAGATGAATTTCCTTTTGCTTTTGATTATGTTGTCGAGGACGAACCATTAGGAACAGGAGGAGGAATAAAACTTGCATTAGAAAAGACTAGTAAATCTAATGTTGTTGTTTTGAATGGAGATACATTTTTCGATGTGAAGCTGAATGAATTATACGAACGACACTGTTTACATCCTTCATCAATTACATTAGCATTAAAACCAATGGAGAATTTTGACCGTTATGGAAATGTACAGATATGTAGAGATACTAATAAAATATTGGCATTTGATGAGAAGAAGCATTGTGATGACGGTCTGATCAATGGTGGTGTATACATCATTAATACATTAGAACCGATATTCGACGGGTTATTACAAAGATTCTCTTTTGAAACAGAAGTTCTTCAACATCAATGCCAATTAGGAAAACTTTATGGTATGGTACAGAATGGATATTTTATTGATATTGGTGTTCCAGATGATTATGCCAAAGCTAATACAGAGTTTTCAATCCTTTCTTTCTAAATACTTTGTGTAATGAAACTACAAGATATTAATATCACAGATTTTGAAACTTTGATGCTTGATCGTGATGGAGTCATTAACCGGCTTCGTCCCAATGATTATGTGAAGAAATGGGAGGAATTTGAATTTCTTCCTGGTATATTTGAAGCTTTGAAAGTGTGGAATACTCATTTCAAACATATATTTATAGTGACTAATCAGCGTGGAATAGGAAAAGGGGTCATGAGTGAGGAAGACTTAATGGATATTCACCAAAGAATGGTTGCTGCAGTTGAGAATCATGGAGGTCGAATAGATCAAATCTATTATTGTACAGCTTTAACTAATTCTGATATTAATCGTAAACCAGGTATAGGCATGTTTCTTCAAATACAGAGGGATTATCCAGATATTGATAAAGATAAGTGTTTGATGATAGGAGACAGTGATAGTGATATAAAATTTGCCCAAAATTGTGGTATTGTAGGAATTAAAATATGAAAGAGAAAATTTTATTTTTAACAGCATATGTTCCTAATAAGGCGGCAGCGGGTGAGAAAAATACCATGATCATGCTGAATGATTTGGCTTCATGCTATGATATTGATCTGATTTATTTTAAATATGGTTGGGAAAAAGAGTATATACCTGAGAGGAGAAATGTAAATACTGTACTGAATATTTGTAATTCAACGGTTGTTAAGTTAAAGAATATCTGTAATTATCCTTTTGTTCATCCTACTTTCTCTATACGTTTTAGTTGGCTTATAGTTCGAAAGATTAGGAAATTACTTAAAAAGAATGATTATAAAGCGGTAATGTTTAATCACAGTAATATGTTTCTATATGGGCGGTATATTGATGAAAGTATTCCTAAAATATTACTTTGTCATGACGTGATTGCACAACGAGTACTTCGTTCTTCTTCTTTTCTGATGCAGAAAATATGTATTTACTCAGAACGAATGTCTTTAAATTTGCCTAATGCTCGTATCTTTTCTTTTTCACAAAAGGATTGTGATTTGATAAAGCAGATTTATCATAAGGAGGCTAATCTTTGTTTAGATTATATTGATGAGCAAATTGTCAATAAAAGCCCCGATGAGGTTGGGGACTATTTCACTATGTTTGGTGATTGGCGACGTAAGGAAAATGCAGAAGGGGCCTTGTGGTTCATTAATACAGTAGGTCCTTTGTTGAAAAATCCAGTACATATTAAAATAATTGGGCGTGAATTCCCTAAGGATATAAAAAATGTAGCTTCAAATTTGAAATTAGAAGTTCTTGGATTTATTGATGACCCATATGAAATATTGTCTCAAAGTAAAGCTTTAATATCTCCATTGTTTACGGGAGCAGGTATAAAGGTTAAAGTGATCGAGTCTTTGGCATGTGGAGTTCCTGTGATTGGAACAGATATTGCTTTTGAAGGGCTGCCTGATTTGTTTCAATCATTTATGCTTGTAGCCAAGATGCCAGAGGACTATATTCGGTGTATGGAGCATCTTAATTTGAATATAGAAGAAAGAATAAAAACGAAAGATTTATTTATAAAAACATATCAGTCAGAATCTATAATCAATTATATTCGACAGATTTGAATCGTTTATTATGAGCTTTATATATAAGATTATTGGGCTTTTTGTTCTCAGACTTTGAACCACTTATAATCATATCGTGAGAGTTCGCATATTCATATTCGGTTTGAGAGAACTATTACTCAAAATCAATTTATTCAATTTCTTGTTATTAATTCTTGATAAATATGATTGATATTTCTATCGTTACGGTAGGTATGAACCATCTTTTATACCTTAAAGCTTTATTACATTCTATATATGTGGAAAATGTGCCTCAAGTTAATTTTGAAATGATTTATGTGGATAATTGTTCAACAGATGGGACTGTTGGATATATCCGACATAATTACCCTCAAGTCAAGATTATTGAAAATAGAAAACCTTTAGGATTTGGAGAAAATAATAATAAAGGAGTCTTGGCCTCAATGGGCAAGTATATTGCTATTATTAATCCAGATATTGTTTTACATAAAGGCAGCTTAGACTTGTTGTATGAATATCTAGAAGGGCATCCTTCTGTGGGGATTACTGTACCGAAACTATTGAATCCAGATGGAAGTATTCAATATTCAGTGAGAAGTTTTATATCGTTAAAGGCTTTGATTTACCGTTTTTTATCTAGAGGAAATGATCATACAACCAGCAGAGTTGTGAATGAATATTTATGTAAAGACTTGGATACGACAAGAACACAAACGATAGACTGGGCTATTGGAGCTGCATTATTCATGCAAAGAGATTCTTATGCTTTATTAGGTGGTTTTGATCAGAATTACTTTTTATATATGGAAGATGAAGATATCTGTCTTCGATCTTGGAAACACAATCATCCTGTTGTCTATTTGCCAGATGCTGTAATGACTCATAACCATCTTCGTGGAAGTTCGAAAATAGGTAAAAAAACATTCTTTCATTTACAAAGCATGATTATTTTCTTTACAAAGCATGGGTGCTCTATTAGAAGCTTTTGCTCTAAAAATACAAATATCTTTTAATTTAAAATATTATTAGAGGAATGAATGAGAGCTTATAGGAATAATATAAAAATTTATTTTATAACATAGTCTTATGCAGGAAGTCCAACGTTTTAATAAAGTCCTAAAATTCATTGTCCTTTTAGGAGATGTTCTTTTATTGAACTTGCTGTTGTGGGGATTTGAACTAGTTTTTGGAACCCGGTTCTATTCAGGAGTTTCTTCTTCCCTTTATCAGGGAATGGTACTGTTGAGTTTATGCTATTTGGTATGTAATATTCAGTCAGGAGTAATTTTGCATCATCCGGTAGTTCGTCCGGAGCAGATCATGATCCGTGTGCTTCGCAACATGGTTCCTTTTGTTTTGTTTTCCATTTGCTTTTTGTCACTTTTTCATTTTGAATTTTTCCGTTCACGGTTATTTGGATTGTATTATGTAGCTTTGCTGGTCATCTTAATTTGCTACCGTCTTGCATTTCGTTATTTCTTGGAGCTTTATCGTGAAAAAGGGGGAAATGTCCGTATGGTTGTACTCGTCGGCAGTCACGAGAATATGCAGGAACTTTATCATTCAATGACGGACGACCCTACTTCCGGTTATCGTGTGATGGGATATTTTGAAGATTCTCCTTCCGGCTGCTATCCGGAAGAAGTTGCATATTTGGGGCAGCCGAAAGAAGCAGTTGAATATTTGGAACAAAATGCAGGCAAGATAGCACAACTCTATTGCAGTCTCCCTTCCGTGCGAAGTGCGGAGATTGTTCCGCTCATTAATTATTGCGAGAACCACTTGGTGCGTTTTTTTAGTGTGCCCAATGTTCGTAACTATTTGAAACGGAGGATGTATTTTGAATTGCTGGGTAATGTTCCCGTGTTATCTATCCGCCGCGAACCATTGGAACTTCGTGAGAATCGTGTTTTAAAACGTATCTTTGATATCATATCCTCATCGGTATTTCTGTGTACTATTTTTCCTTTAGTTTATATAATCGTAGGGATAGCTATCAAACTTAGCTCGCCGGGCCCCATCTTCTTTAAACAAAAACGCAGCGGCGAAGACGGACGTGAGTTCTGGTGCTATAAATTCCGTTCTATGAAGGTGAATGCGCAGTGTGATATTCTTCAGGCTACAGCAAATGATCCTCGTAAAACACGTATTGGCGAGTTTATCCGTAAGACGAGCATTGATGAACTGCCTCAGTTTATCAATGTCCTGAAAGGAGATATGTCCGTTGTCGGTCCTCGTCCTCATATGCTGAAGCATACAGAAGAATACGCACAGGTGATTAATAAATTCATGGTCCGCCATTTTGTGAAACCCGGAATTACCGGTTGGGCACAAGTGACCGGATATCGCGGCGAGACAAAAGAACTTTGGCAGATGGAAGGTCGTGTGAGTCGTGACATATGGTATATTGAACATTGGACATTTATGCTTGACCTGTATATAATCTATAAAACCGTATATAATGCTGTCCACGGAGAAAAGGAAGCGTATTAAGAAATAGAGATGCATGAATATCTGCAGATTAATGATGCATGAAAGCTTGTTGACAAAATAATCTAAACAACAAAAAATAAAAGAATAGATATCTAATTCATCACAGTTATGAGAATATTGAGTAAATTGATTTTTGTAGTGTCACTGCCTTTTCTGTTCACGGCCTGCCAGTCCTACAAGAAAGTACCTTATTTGCAGGATACAGAAGTAATAAATCAAACAGAGCAGAAAGAAAAACTGTACGATGCAAAGATCATGCCTAAAGATCTGTTGACCATCGTAGTATCCTGTACAAGTCCGGAACTGGCAGCACCTTTTAATCTGACAGTTGCCAGTCCGACGAATTTGTCAGTGGCCAATACCTTGGCTACTACACAACCCGTGTTGCAAACCTATCTGGTAGATAATGAAGGAAAAATCTCTTTCCCTGTGCTGGGAGAACTGAAACTCGGTGGATTGACCAAGAAACAGGCAGAACAAATGATTGTAGATAAGTTAAAACCTTATATGAAAGAAGCGCCTATCGTAACGGTGCGTATGGTCAACTATAAGATTTCGGTGATAGGAGAGGTAACCCGTCCGGGTACTTTTACTATTTCTAATGAGAAAGTAAACTTGCTGGAGGCGCTTGCTATGGCAGGGGATATGACGGTATATGGTTTACGCGATAACGTGAAGCTGATTCGTGAAGATGCTACCGGTAAGCAGGAAATTATTACTCTCGACTTGAATAAGTCGGAAACCATTCTTTCTCCATATTATTGGCTGCAACAGAATGATGTCGTATATGTAACTCCCAACAAAGCAAAAGCCCGTAACTCGGATATCGGTAACAGCACAAGCCTGTGGTTCTCCGCTACCTCCATTCTGGTGTCTTTAGCCAGCTTGTTATTTAACATCTTAAAATAACGTTTTGAAATAATGAAAGAAGAATTTGCAAACGAAAGACAACGTGAAGCTGATGACGAGAAGATAGATATTCAGGAAGTGCTTTTCAAATATATCATCCATTGGCCTTGGTTTGTCGGTGCAGTTTTAGTTTGCCTTATCGGTGCATGGATATACTTGCGCATGGCTACTCCTGTCTATAATATATCGGCTACGGTCCTGATCAAAGATGATAAAAAAGGAGGGAATACAGGAGGCATGGCAGGACTGGAAGAACTGGGGTTAAGCGGCTTGATCAGCTCTTCTCAAAACATAGACAATGAGTTGGAAGTCTTGCGTTCGAAGACATTGGTGAAGGAAGTTGTCAATCAGCTGAACCTGTATGTGTCATATACAGACGAAGACGAGTTCCCTTCCAAGAATATGTATAAGACTTCTCCTATTATCGTTAGCCTGACTCCACAAGAAGCAGAGAAGTTGAGTGATCCGATGATTGTTGAAATGTCATTGTATCCGCAAGGCAGTCTGGACGTAGGAGTGACGATTGGTGATAAAGAATACCAGAAACATTTTGAGAAACTTCCTGCTGTCTTTCCGATGGACGAAGGTACCCTGGCATTCTTCCAGTCACCGGACTCACTGATGGCGAAGAAAGATACAACGGAAGAGTCTTCAGCTCAGAATGTCCGTCGTATTACGGCAAAAATCAATTCGCCGATGAAGGTGGCGCGGGTATATTGTGAGAATCTGACTATTGAGCCGACCTCTAAAACTACCTCAGTGGCTGTAATATCTCTGAAGAACTCCAGCCTGCAACGCGGACAGGATTTCATCAACCAACTGCTGGAGATGTACAACCGCAATACGAATAACGATAAAAACGAGATTGCCCAGAAGACAGCAGAATTCATTGACGAACGTATTGATATTATCTCGAAGGAGCTTGGAAATACGGAAGCGAATCTGGAGAACTTCAAGCGTAATGCCGGTATAACCGATTTGACCAGTGAGGCTCAAATAGCCTTGACCGGTAATGCGGAATATGAAAAGAAGAGGGTGGAAAACCGGACACAAATCAGTCTGCTGGAGGATTTGCGGAAATATATAAGAGGGAATGAATACGAAGTATTACCAAGTAACGTCGGTTTACAGGATGCTGCATTAGTAGCAACGATTGAACGATATAATGAAATGTTGGTTGAGCGGAAACGTTTATTACGTACTTCGACAGAAAATAATCCGGCTATTGTAAATTTGGATACGAGTATCCGTGCTATGAAATCGAATGTTCAGGCTACTCTTGATGGTACATTGCAGGGGATGTTGATTACAAAAGCCGATCTTGATCGTGAAGCAAATCGTTTTTCTCGTCGTATTAGTGATGCTCCAGGACAAGAAAGGCAGTTTGTGAGTATTGCTCGTCAACAAGAAATTAAGGCCGGACTATATTTGATGCTTTTGCAGAAGCGTGAAGAAAATGCAATAGCACTGGCAGCTACCGCAAACAATGCGAAGATCATTGATGAAGCTATTGCTGACGACATCCCTGTATCTCCGAAACGGAAAATAATTTATCTGATTGCTTTAGTACTGGGCGTTGGCATCCCCGTAGGCATCATCTACCTGATTGGCCTGACCAAGTTCAAGCTCGAAGGACGGGCAGATGTTGAAAAGCTGACCACCGTTCCTATCGTCGGCGATATTCCGTTGACAGACGAAAAGAACGAGAAGGATGGTTCTATTGCCGTATTTGAGAATCAGAACAATCTGATGAGCGAGACCTTCCGAAATATCCGTACCAATCTTCAGTTTATGCTGCAGAATGACAAGAAAGTAATACTGGTCACTTCTACGGTCAGTGGAGAAGGAAAATCGTTTATTTCAGCGAATCTGGCGATCAGTCTTTCTCTCTTAGGGAAGAAAGTAGTCATTGTGGGACTTGATATTCGTAAACCGGGACTGAATAAGGTCTTCCGCCTTTCGACGAAGGAGAAAGGTATTACTCTATACCTGGCAAATCCGGATACAGACCTGATGAGTCTGGTACAGCCTTCAGATGTCAATAAGAATCTGTCCATCCTTCCGGGTGGAACGGTTCCTCCTAATCCGACGGAATTGCTGGCTCGTGACGGACTGGACAAAGCCATTGAAATACTGAAGAAGAATTTTGACTATGTGATCTTGGATACTGCACCTGTAGGTATGGTTACCGATACCTTACTGATCGGACGTGTAGCAGATTTGTCTGTCTACGTTTGCCGTGCCGACTATACTCACAAGGTAGAGTACACGCTGATCAACGAACTTGCCGAAGAAAAGAAACTGCCTAATATCTGTACCGTTATCAACGGCGTAGACTTGAAACGCAGAAAGTATGGCTATTATTATGGCTACGGCAAGTATGGCAAATACTATGGATATGGTAAACGCTATGGCTACGGTTATGGCTACGGTCAGGAAAATAATAAATCATAGAAATACTGATAAATCATAGGAACACTTGTCAATCATATCAGCATGATAAGCCGTATTTGATTGACAAGCTGCAGGAAGTACCATAAAATCATACTGCCCTATACAAAGAAGAAAAGCGAGTGTCTGCACAACCAGATACTCGCTTTTTTTGTTATATTTGTATTATCCCTTAAAAAACTGATAATTATGGAACACAGCAGACTTACTATTTGGAGCCTTTTTTTTCTGGTAGCTTCATGCGGAAGTGTATTTGCTCAGAGAAAACCAGTTCTTCCTCCTCCCATAGACTCCCTGATAACGGTAGGCTATGCCACCGGAAGTATGAAAACGATCTCCGGGTCGGTGGAGAAAATCACGGAGACACAGATGAATAAAGACCAGATCACGAACCCGCTGGAGGCTATTCGCGGACGGGTTCCGGGATTGACCATTCAGCGTGGAACTAATGGCCCTGCAGCTCTCGACGCAGTCCGCCTGCGTGGTACCACTTCATTGACCAGCGGGAACGACCCGTTAATTATCGTCGATGGAGTATTCGGAGATTTGAGCATGCTTGCTTCCATTTACCCTACGGATATCGAGAGTTTTACCATCCTCAAGGATGCTTCCGAAACATCACAGTACGGATCGCGGGGTGCCTCCGGTGTCATCGAAATCACTACGAAGAAAGGAATGAGCGGTAAGACGCAAGTGAGCTACAACGGTATCTTCGGAATATCCACCGTCTACAAGAACCTGAATATGCTGTCGGCAAATGACTTCCGGAGAGTCGCTTCCGAACGGGGCATCTCTATTCTCGACAAAGGCAACAATACCAACTTCCAGAAAGAAATTGAGCAAACAGGATTGCAGCAGAACCATCACATCGCCTTCTATGGCGGTTCCAATGAATCCAGCTATCGTGTATCCCTCGGTTTCATGGATCGTCAGGGAGTCATTCTGAATGAAGACATGAAGAACTTCACTTCCAATATGAATATGACCCAAAAGATGTTTGACGGTTTTCTGAACTGCGAACTGGGTATGTTCGGCTCTATCCAGAAGAACCACAATCTGGTAGACCTTCAGAAAACGTTCTATTCTGCTGCTACTTTCAATCCCACCTATCCCAACCACAAAGACCCTGTGACCGGTTCGTGGGACGGAATCACCACCGCCAGCCAGATTACCAATCCGCTGGCATGGATGGAAGTGCAGGATCATGACGCCACTTCCCATATCAGCACACATGCCCGTCTGACCTTTAACTTGATGGACGAACTCAAGTTGGTACTCTTCGGTGCCTATACCTATAATATAGTCGAAAATTCACAGTACCTGCCCACCTCAGTCTGGGCGCATGGACAAGCATATAAAGGCACAAAAAAGATGGAGTCTCTCTTGGGCAACATGATGCTGACCTACAAGAAAGGCTGGAAGAAACACTTCTTCGACGCCCTCGCACTGGCGGAACTTCAGAAGGAGACTTATACAGGGTTCTATACCACAGTCACCAACTTCAACACGGATAAATTCGGCTACAACAACCTGCAAGCCGGTGCTCTCCGTCTTTGGGAAGGCACCAACTCATATTACGAACAGCCGCATCTGGCCTCCTTCATGGGACGCTTCAACTACACCTATGCCGACCGTTACAGCTTGACAGTGAACGCTCGTACCGACGCCTCCTCCAAATTCGGCGCCAACCACAAATGGGGCTTCTTTCCGTCAGTTTCCGCCGCTTGGGTGATCAGTGAAGAAAAGTTCATGAAGCGTCTTCCCATCATTGATAATCTGAAATTCCGTATAGGTTACGGTCTAGCAGGCAATCAAAGCGGAATCGACTCATACACTACGCTGAGTCTTGTCAAACCGAACGGTGTGATTCCTGTAGGAAATTCGGCAGCCGTATCCTTAGGCGACCTGCGTAACACAAACCCCGATCTGAAATGGGAAGTGAAACATACCTTCAATACAGGTATCGACCTGGCTATGTTCGGCAACCGCCTGCTGCTCTCCGCCAATTATTACAACTCCAAGACGACGGACATGCTTTACCTCTACAACGTCAGTGTCCCGCCTTTCACCTACAATACGCTGCTGGCTAATATCGGCTCCATGCGCAACAGCGGTCTGGAAATAGCCATCGGTATCACTCCGCTGAAAACGCAGGACATGGAACTGAACATTAATGCCAACATCACCTTCCAGCAAAACAAACTGCTCTCTCTGAGCGGTATGTACAACGGAGAAATGATTTCCGCTCCCCAGTATAAGAGCCTCGCCAGCCTCGATGGAGCCGGATTTCATGGCGGCTACAATCATATCGTCTACCAAGTGGTGGGACAGCCGCTAGGTGTCTTCTACCTGCCTCATTCCAATGGACTCGTTTCCGACGGAAACGGCGGCTACACCTATGATATTGCCGATCTGAATGGCGGTGGTGTCAGTCTGGAAGATGGCGAAGACCGCTATGTAGCGGGACAGGCCGTGCCCAAGACAATTCTCGGATCGAACATCAGTTTCCGTTATAAGCGCTTCGACCTTTCAGTACAGATTAATGGCGCTTTCGGACATAAAATATACAACGGAACCTCCCTGACCTATATGAACATGAATATATTCCCCGATTACAACGTGATGGAGGAGGCTCCGCAACGGAATATCAAAGACCAGACTGCTACCGACTATTGGTTGGAGAACGGGGCGTATGTAAACTTCGACTACGTGACACTCGGCTGGAACGTGCCGATAGAGAAAGTGCAGAAACTGAAGAAATACGTCCGCTCGCTGCGACTGGCGTTTACGGTCAACAACCTGGCGACGATTTCCGGCTATTCGGGTCTTTCGCCCATGATCAACAGCTCAACGGTCAATTCCACTTTGGGGCTGGATGATAAACGGGGATATCCATTGGCGAGAACCTATATGCTGGGATTGAGTATTAATTTCTAACGACGTCAGAACAACGTACAAACTTTTAACGGAGGAGTAAATCATGAAAAAATATATAAGAAATACAGCTATCGTACTGATGACGGCAACGGCTTTGTTCTCGTGCGACAAGTTTCTGGAAGAGAGTCCCAAAGACAAACTGCCGGAAGATGAAGTCTACAATAACCTCTCGGATTTATATCTGAATGCCGTGGCCTCTCTTTATACTTACATCGGTGGTTATAGCGACAGTCAGGGATTGCAGGGAACGGGTAGGGGAGTTTATGACCTGAACACCTTCACCACCGACGAAGCTATCATCCCCACCCGTGGCGGCGACTGGTACGACGGCGGATTCTGGCAAGGATTGTTCCTGCACCAATGGGGAATTGAAAACGACGCCATCCAAGCCACTTGGGAATATCTTTATAAAGTAGTCATGCTGTCCAACAAATCGCTGGAACGGATCGACCAGTTCTCCGAAACTCACACTGATGCCGAACTTCCCGCCTATCGTGCCGAAGTACGGGCGATGCGCGCGATGTATTACTATTACCTGATGGATCTGTTCGGACGTGTCCCGCTGATACTCACCTCATCTCCATCCATGAAGGACGTCGTACAGAGCGAACGGAAAACAATATTCGACTTTGTGTTCAAAGAGTTGCAGGAATCAGCCCCTTTGCTTAGTGAAGTTCATAGCAATCAGTCCGGTCCGTATTACGGACGCATCACCCGTCCCGTAGTTGTCTTCCTGCTGGCGAAACTGGCATTGAATGCTGAAGTCTACACCGACAATGACTGGACAGACGGACAACGTCCCGACGGAAAGAATCTCTTTTTCGAGGTAAACGGCAACCGTCTCAACGTCTGGCAGACGGTGATCGCATACTGTGACCAGCTGCAAGAAATGGGCTATCGTCTGGAACCGGATTACAAAACCAATTTTACCGTATTCAACGAACCTTCTGTCGAGAACATCTTCACGATTCCGATGAATAAGACCTTGTACACCAACCAGATGCAATACCTTTTCCGTTCCCGTCATTACAATCACGCCAAAGCCTATGGGCTGAGCGGCGAAAACGGGCCGAGCGCCACGATCGAAGCGTTGGAAACCTTCGGCTATGAAACAGCCGGACAGGACCCGCGTTTTGATATCTGTTATTTTGCCGGAGTCGTCTATGACCTAAAGGGGAATGTAGTTCGCCTGGACAACGGAACCATTCTTGAATATCTGCCGTGGAAAGTCGCCCTGGATATTTCGAACACCCCGTATGTACAGACAGCAGGAGCCCGTATGAAGAAATATGAGATAGACGAAACGGCCACCAAAGATGGCAAGCTGATGGAAAATGATATCGTTCTTTTCCGTTATGCAGATGCTTTGCTGATGAAAAGTGAGGCCAAAGTACGCAATGGCGAGAGCGGAGATACAGAACTGAACGAAGTACGCAGGCGTGTCAATGCCTCTTCCCGTACGGCTACACTGGAGAACATCCTTGCCGAGCGGCAACTCGAACTGGCTTGGGAGGGGTGGAGACGCCAGGACTTGATCCGCTTCGGGGAGTTCACGAGAGCATACAGCAGTCGCCCGCAACTTCCGGATGAAGAAAGTGGATATACCACCGTATTCCCGATTCCGGAGAAAATACGGGTGATGAATACAAAACTGAAGCAGAATCCGGGATATTAGCTCAATTCATAGTAAAATAATGAATAAATGTATAAACAGTATTCATATTATTACTATATTTGTGTGGTAATTAAGTCCGAAGTGTTATGAGTTACAAATCAATTAAAGACGTTGTAACTATGTTGCAAGAAAACGGTTTTGTACTAAAGAGTCAGAAAGGTAGCCATATGAAGTTTGAGAAAGACGACAAAATAGTTATTGTACCGAATCATAACAGCAAAGGCGTTGAGAAAGGCACTTATTACAGCATTTTGAGACAAGCGGGGCTGAAAAAATAGCCCCCTTGTTCTCTTGATTAAATAATAGGAGATAAAAATGAAAACAGTAGAAGTAATTGTGGAACACGCAGGGAAGAACTTGAGTGCTTATATCGAAGGTGCTCCGGTTATCACTGTTGGAAATGACATGAGAGAGATTGAGGAAAATATGAAGGAAGCGATTGAATTATATCTGGAAGATAATCCCAATCCTTGTGAACTATTGTCCGGAGAATTGGAGTTGAAGTTTAAGATTGACGCTGCTACCTTTATAAACTATTACAGTAATATCTTCACCAAAGCAGCCCTGAGCCGGATAACCGGAATTAACGAACGTCAGTTATGGCATTATGCCGCCGGTGTGCATAAACCGCGCAGACAACAACTGGAAAAGATTCAGAAGGGGATACAAGCTTTAACGAAAGAGTTGTCATCCATTCATTTACTGTAATATCAAGTACGCACTATTGTGAAAATAATCGGCATAGGAAAATTAAAAAGCTCCGGCATTCCCTACGAATGCCGGAGCTTTTATTATATCTGTGTGACAGGCTATTATCTCTTAAAGAAGAAAGCCTAGTCAAAGAAACTCTTGAACTTTTTGAAGATCTTCTCCTTCACCGACGTGCTCGGTTTGAAGTTATCCGAAGCCTCCATTTTTTCCAGCGTATTCTTTTCCTCCTTATTCAATGTTTCCGGCACATAAATACTGATGTTCACCAGCAAATCACCTGTACCGTATCCATTGACATTCGGCAAACCTTTTCCGCGCAGGCGGAGCACTTTGCCCGGCTGTGTACCCGAGTCGATCTTCACTTTCACCTTGCCGTCGATAGTCGGAATTTCCACAGCACCACCCAGCGCAGCCGTCGGGAAACTCAGCAGCAAGTTATAGATCAGATCATTTTCGTCGCGGATTAAGT
>OGDN01003882.1_pt1 | contig 14620 bp, 13 predicted proteins | sample 1570271 | NCBI WGS metagenome assembly OGDN01 (sample SAMEA4384481, study PRJEB24528) | human gut metagenome | reverse complement strand
CTAACCTAATCTCTTGCCAAAGAGATATTTATCATGCGACCTTTACGGACGCACCCTCGTGCTTGTAGATTACATAGGGCTGCTCTCCGAAGCCGAGTCGGTCAATGTACTCACGGGCAAGGCTCTCAAAGTCTTGGTCGGATAATTTGTCGTCAGGGTGCGGGTTAAGGGAGATATGCAGCACCGGTTTCTTGGTCTTGCCCATTTTCGGCATGAACAGCCGGAAATTATCCGCCATCCTGCCTATGTCGGCACTGCCGTCAACCGGTACGACAATCTTGTTAGAGCCTAATATGCGCCCCTCGGTCTTGTTGATTTTCTCACCGTTGTAAGACAACGCCCCGTAGAGTGACGCTCCTATTGAGATTTTTGCAACCATCGCTCCTCGAATTTCTGCGACAACTTCATCACGTCATGGGTTATACCCACAAGCTCAAGAGTGGCTCTTTCCAGTCTTGAAACGTGTGCCGTTGCTTTCTTTTCTGAAAAATTTGCACGGAGTTCCTTTACGGCGAGGTCGTAATTGATCCCGACAGTGCGGTACTGGCTGAAAAATTCAGAGAGTTTTGCGCAGTATGCGGCAAGCGATCTGTCGGTGGTGAGCACCCGGAACGGCTTTCCAAAGATAAGCTGCTTGATGAAAGTTGCCTTCACGGTGGTGTCGGCTTTCTCCATCATGCGGGTAAGTTCATCCCATTCGGCGTTGTTGAAACGCACTTTGACACAGTGGTCGCATCGGTCGATAAGCGGCGGTCGTCCGCCTTTGTTGAAATCGGTCATATTATTAGTGGATTAAGTGGTGATGCCTCACGGGTTCTCATGCCAACGGCGGTTCGGTCGCGGGATATTCGACTTCGGAGTAGTATCCTTACATAGCAAGGTTGTTTTGTGGGAAGGCCGGTTCCCCAAAACCTTTTCGGTTCCCGAAAAGACACCTTGCTATGTCCATGTGGACATTCCTCATACTATGAAACTGCGAGTTTTGTGTCTGCGGCGGCCGGTATTGCCAACAGTATCATGCAACCCTGTGTTTCATCGTGCCTGCGGATTGAAATCTCCGTGTTGCCTACATAAATTTACGAAAAATCCGGCACAAATCCTAACCGATAAAAAGAAAACCGGAGATTTTTCGGCATGATATATCAGGATTATCGTGTCTGAAAATTCTGTCAAGAAAAAAATGATTGGCGAAATGTTAAAAATTAAACCGTGTTTTATGGACATACTCGGACATTCCCGGACATAGCCGGACAATCTGTTTCAGGGCCGGATATCGGGAGGTTCAAGGACTTGACAATCCGCCGATTTTTTTGTTTCTTTGTGTAAGGATTGGCTGATTTACCTGCCGTCAAGGAGTTCGGTTGACAGGTATATAAAGGAACATTCCGATGACCCGCCGGTCAAATCAGACACTCTTTCAGTAGTACATTCATTTATTCAACAGACTGACTTTACAGCAAGTCAATGAATATCCTTCCCGAAAGTTCAAATCATCTATCATATTACGGGGCTGTTCGCTGAATGATGTTTTCATAGGCTTAATGCATTGTTGTATTGATGATAGAATGAACGTATTACTAACAGACAGGCTTATCGCCGGATCATTCAATAAGCGACTGAAGGATCCAAGGCTTAATGGCCATTAGGCTTAAAAGCCGTGTCCGAAGGAAGCAAGCGATGATGCCGCGTAAGTCACACCACTAAATCCATATCCAAAAAATTAAAGAAAATGACTGACGACACCAACTATTCCGGCTGACAGAGCCGATGCCCTCCTCGCAGCGGAGGAAGGTCGCCATCCGCGACAGAGATAGCTGCACCTATACAATCAAGCATGGCAGGCAGTCAATGCGACTGCCACGGCAGGATAAAGGCCGGTATATCCCGTGTCAGGTCATACGCTGACAGCCATCGCCATGCGTTTTTTCAACATAAACACCTCCTATAAATAATGGCAAAAGTTTATGAGTCACAGGTTGACCCCGATGAATTCATACGGTCATTCCGGGAAGACACCTCACAACTCTCGAAATTGAAACGTAGTTCCAAACCGGAAACGACAACTGCCCCAACGTCCGATGCTACTTCACCAAGTGGTAGCGGGAGTCCGCCTGCGTCGGATCGCGAAAAAGAATACATTGAAAAGTTCGTCACCAACATGGCTTTCATGTCGCCGACCGAAAAGTTCACGACAGTGGAGATATGCCCCGCTTTCATCAAGAAAATCAAATACATTCTCTTGGCACAGGACGGACGCAAATGCTCACTGAAAGCATATATCAACAACGTACTTGCCGAACATTTCAAGCAATACGAGGACGTGATTGCAAAACGACTGTAATTAAACTTATAAGATAAGAACACTGATCAGACTTATAACTTGACAAGAAGTTATGCCTTGTTTTTTAGCACTGACTTAATCGGTGCTAAAAAACGCGATTTTATGATTTCCGTTGACGATACTCGGCTGGAGTCATCCCGGTCTGTTGTTTGAACAGCCGTGTAAAATATTGAGGATATTCAAATCCCAATTCGTATGCAATTTGGCTTATTGAATGGGAGTCTAATGCAAGTTTGTCTTTCGCTGTTTCAATTATCCGGTTTTGGATATGTTTTCGGGTATTCATCCCTGTTTCTCGTTGTAATATGGCTGTCAGATAATCGGGAGATAAGCTCATTCTGTCGGCAAAATATTTAACCGTAGGCAGTCCGTTTTGAGCAAGTGTATTTGTGAGAAAATAGTCACGTAATAATTTCTCAAAATGGCTTACAATATCCATATTTTCACTATGTCTCATTTTGAACTGGCGGTCGTAGAATCTGCGGCAATAGCTCAATAACGTGCCTATGTACGAACACACAATTTCAGGGGTATACTCATCAATTTGTTTTTCAAGTTCCTGTCTGATATGTTTGAAAATGTCAAGAACTTGCTCTATTTCATCTTCTGATAAATGTAACGCTTCGTGAATCTCATAAGAGAAAAATATGTAATTCCCGATATCACGTCCAAGCGATGTTCCTCTAATGAAATCAGGATGCACCATAATGGCCCAGTTGTCTTCAGCCGGACAGAATGGCTCCCCATATTCTTGAAACTCCACTGTTTGCCCCGGACTCGTAAAAACCAGTGTGCCATCTGAATAATCATATTTGTTTCGGCCATACTTCACATCGCAAGATAAATTGCCACGGCAAAGAGCTATGACATAGTAATCTTGTTTCCAACCTTGCGGATGGCGGTATTCAGCGATCTGCGAGAAATCAATCACGGAAATAAGTGGATGATATGTCCTGATTCCTATAATGCGGTTAAAAGCCTGTGGTGTTTCGCAATGTATGATATTACTCTTGTCTTCCATTCGGCAAAAATAATGCAAAACCAATTCCTCTACAACATCATCTCGGATTTATATTATACAAACACGGATTTGTTTATGCAATATATTGGGAGTAAGGACTACTTTTGCCAAAATTTTATTAGCGGACAGGTTCATAAAGTAAAATAAGACATTATGACTCAGATTGAAAATAAAGAAACAGTGTCGCCGGTTACGATATTACTCTTTACCGGGGCTATATTGTTACAGATTATCGGTATGGCCTTATTTCCATTGACCGCGGGATACACAAATTTTTGGCCGACAATAGCATCTGTTTTGTCGCTGTTGCTCGGTTCGCTACTTTTCTGCCGTATGCTTTACAAAGGTGTCAAGCTCAGTTTACTTATACCTTTGGGATCTGCTGTGATGCCGCTTGCAGTAAGCGGATTGGGGATGATTGTATATGGAGAGAGTGTATCAGTATGGAAAGTTTCACTTCTTGTTGTGGCCTGCATTTTGATAGGGGTTGCTGGCAGAATGAAATGAGAAAATTATGGATAATATCTCAATAACCGGAGTTGTACTTTTTATAATCGCAACGGTGTTTTCACTTGGAGCGACAGCACTTTGGCCAATGACAAAAGGCTTTACCAAGCTTGTGCCAACAGTGTTGTCACTATTGATGCAAGTGGTATGCCTCATACTGATGAATCGCATTGTCTATTCAGGTGTTGAATTGAGTTTTCTGATACCGCTCAACGGGGCATTTTCTCCGCTTGTAATGATTTTTGTAGGTGTATTTTTATACAAGGAGAAAGCATCATTTGGGAAAATAGCCTTATTGACTGCATCATGCGTGTTGATTGGGTGTGCAAATTTTTTATGACATTAAAATTATGAATGACAAACTTAAAACAACCCACAAAGTATGGCTGATTACGGGAGCCTCGCGTGGTATGGGTCATGCAATCATGGAGGCTGCACTTGCAGATGGAGATTGCGTGGTGGCTGTTTCTCGAAGAGGAGATATCACAACAAATATTGAGGATGCTGCTTCACGACTGTTGCCGTATGCCCTTGATGTGACCAACACTGACCAGTCGGCATTTGACTGTATGGTAGACATGGTCATACAAAAATTTGGGCGTATAGACGTATTGGTAAATAATGCGGGACACGGGCAGTTCACCTACTTCGAGGAATCTGATGAAAATCAGATACGCGATGTGTTTGAAACCAATCTTTTTGGATTGATGCGTGTAACTCGCGCTGTTTTGCCTGTTATGCGCCGACAGCGTTCGGGCCATATTTTCAACGTGTCTTCCGCAGCGGGATATTCGGGAGTCGGACCATCAATATATCATACGAGCAAGTTCGCGGTAACCGGTTTCTCAGAGTCGCTTGCTTTTGAAACGGAGCAATTCGGCATCAAAGTAACGATAGTTGCCCCCGGTTTATTCCGCACGGACTTCATGAATTTTAATTCATCGTATCATATTCCTGCCAATCCCATTGAGGATTATAACACGTTCAGAGAACGTATGAGCGGATTTGTGAAGTATATGAACGGGCGAGAGCCGGGCAATCCCGAAGCATTGGGGAAACTCATTGCGAAAGTCGCGTGTTGTACCAATCCTCCTTTACATCTGCCTATGGGTGCTGATGCAATTGAAACACTGGAAAAGCATCATGCAGCCCAATTAAAGGATGTGGAAACATGGCGTGCTGAAATCTGCGGCACTTCATTTCCTCCCGAAAATACAGATGTCAATACACAGGCATTCTTTCAGTAATCCGATTTTGGCATTAAATATTAGCGTAACCCACAAAGCATAAATGAGAACGAATCATTTTTGATTATAATATTTTATGAATAAAATCCTTATCGTAGATGCTTCCGCATCCGATAGCAGGGTCATGTCAAGTCTGCTTTCGCGGGCTGGATATGACCCCGTTTGTGCGGAGAGCATTGAAGCCGGGAAACAAGAGGCGGTGGAGCTGCCACCCGGTGCGGTCATCGTCACGGCCTTGCGCCTGTATGATGGAACTGCAAGAGAGTTGATAGACTGGTTGAAGACCGAAGGATACAAATTCCCGGTCATTGTCGTGATGGATCTGCTTAATCCTGCCGACCTGCTGGAGGTAATGAGCGGAGGTGGTGCTGTCGATGTGATACAACGTCCGGCCATTGACAAACAACTTGTGGAAACCGTTGGCAAGTATGCCCGACCAGAGCATATCGTGCTGACGCTTGACAACCAGCTGATACCGCGCATCAGTGAGGCATGGAAGAAGGTGGAGGCAAGAATTGACGCGATAGCGGCCACTAATGCCAACGCAATTATTTTCGGCGAATGCGGCACAGGCAAGGAACAGATTGCACGGCAGATATATCAGCGCAGCTCACGCGAACAGAAACCGATAACTGTCGTGGAATCAGGAAGCGCGGCATTCATCGGTGTGCATAGCCCATCATCTGACAGAAGCGAGATGTATAACCGCATCAAGAGCTATTTCTCAAAATCGGCAGGCGGCACAATCATAATAAAGAATGTGCATCTTCTGTCAATAGACAAACAGTCAGTCCTGATGCACATTCTTGAAAACGAACACCCCGATGTGCGTGTGATATGCACAGCCGAGCCGGAGTTGCTGAAGATGGTAGCCAACAAGTCTTTCCGTCCGAACCTGTTTTTCATTTTAAGGCAATCCGACATAGCCGTGCCTGCCTTGAAAGATGATACGGAGGATATTCCTGTTATCGCGGACTACTTTCTGAAACGCTACGCCGCTAAGACCGGCAAACAGCGAAAGAGGCTTGACGCATCCGCAGTCAAGGCATTGAAACTCTATCCGTGGCCCGGCAATCTTCGGGAATTGAAAGATGTTGTTCTTTTCGCAGCCTTTCATGCCAAAGATGAAACAATTTCGGCCGAGGACATAAATTTCAACCTCTCCGAGCCTGAAACCGTCGATGAATTGAACCGAAAGAACCCACGGCAGGAGAAGGAAAATATCATCAAGGCATATCAACGTGCCGACTCATGGACAGGAGCGGCGAAACTGCTCGGCATCTCCGAAAGGGCTCTCCTTGAACTCCGTAAGAAGCTGGGAATTGACAAGAACGGCCAGCCGCTCCCTTGAAATATCGCTAAAAATGCGTAACTTTGCAGCGCAAAATAGCAAAGATACCGTCTGAAGAGTCAGACGGATACAACAATATAGGATAACATAACTTCCGCATAAATTCTATTGTAAATCTGGACCATTTATAAAAGACGAATTTGGCGTGATGCTTATGCTATGCTCTCAGCATAGCGTGCATACACACTATATCGTCTTAGGCAGTCCAGAGCCATCAATAGAGATAGCGTGAATTGCACGCTATTTTTTGTCTTTTGAAATACACATTTTTTCTTTTCTTAATCTATATTTCAGTCATTAGAAATGTTGTATTGAATAAAATACACACTTTTTTATTCAACACAATGATTTGATTGAATAAAAAGAGCTATATTTGCAGTCTAATATAGCGACAATGAAAAATATAATCTTTAATCAGAAGGCAGAGCGTGATGAGCTGATGGCACGTCCATATCAGCAGCGGCATACTAAGTACAATGTTGATGAATTACTCGCCAATCCGCTTATCAAACTTATTACCGGACCTCGGCGTGTCGGCAAGTCTGTGTTTGCGCTGTTGATGCTGCAAGGCAAAAACTTTGCATATCTGAATTTTGATGACAGCCAATTATTAGACAATTGGAATGAGGATTTGGTAATGGCCGTTCTTGATGACGTATATCCCGGTTACGATTATTTGTTGCTTGACGAAGTCCAAAATCTTCCTGATTGGGATTTGTGGGTAGGCAAGTTGTACCGTCGAGGAAAGGACCTTATTATCACCGGCAGCAATGCAAAGATGCTGAGCAGTGAGATGGCAACTGCACTTACAGGACGTTATCTTCAAATTGAAATGTTCCCGTTCAGCCTTGACGAGGCTATGCGCTGGAATGACATAGACATCAGCAATCCGAGAGAAGAACAGGCTACAAAGGCTGTGGCATTGGTAGATGATTATATGCGTAATGGCGGTTATCCTGAAACCATAAAGGCGAGGAATATAACAAAGAGTTACCTTTCGACTTTGTTTGACTCTATTTTGCTGAAAGATGTTGCGAAGCGTCATAAAGTAAGGAATACATCAGACTTGTATAATCTTGCATCCTATCTGCTCGCCAATTTCTGCAATCCGATATCTGCCAATGATCTCGCATCAGAATTAGGGTTGTCAAGCGTGGCTACAACAAAGAAGTTCTGTGACTATCTTGCAGAGCCGTATCTGTTTTTCTATCTTCCGCGTTTCAACAACAAACTGAAATTGATGAATAAAGCTCCGCGCAAGGTCTATGTTGTGGATAATGGATTTGTGCAGAGTACGGCTTTCAATCTAAGTGAAAACCTCGGAAGACTATTGGAAAACCAAGTGTTTGTCGAACTGTTGCGCCGTGGATATGAGCCGGGCAACACTTTGTTCTACTACCGCACCCGTAACGATAAAGAGATTGACTTCGTTACTCGCCGAGGTACAAAAGTCGAGCAACTGATCCAAGTATGTTACGATATGACCTCCGAGAAAACCCGCAAACGCGAACTCGATGCCCTCGTCGAAGCCGCCGATGAACTCCACTGCGACAACCTCCTCGTCATCACTAATGACCAAGCGGAGCAAATCGAGTGGAAAAGTAAATTGATTAAAATTATTCCAGTTTATAGAATTTGAAGATTGATGCAAAAGAAAGAAAAGATAGATGTCTATTTTAGAATGAACAACAGGTACTACCTTTTATTTAGTGTGATTCAAATGAAAGGAAATGGAGTTGTTGATCTTAAAATCACTGATTTTTATAATGGATTTGTGATAGAAACTCCAGATAAGTCCCATGAAGATGGATGTTTGACAGAGCAGGAGATGGATAAAGCTAATTTTATATATAACGCTGAAATATCCTATCATGCAGACGGTTCTTTTCTGCGAAAAAATAAAGATTATAGTACCCCCAAATATTATAATCCATATGGAGAGGGTGTCAGATGGACTCCAACTGATAGTATTGCAGACTTTCAGCCAATTATGAATATAGCAATTAGGCGAATGGAGATTTACAATAAAAGTATTATGCTTTTCTCCAGATGTTAAATGATGGGGAGTATTATTATTTTTCTGAAAACAAATTGAAAGTTATTGATGAAATTGATCAATTTTTTCATGGCTTTGAAAATCGAAGAAGTCTTCCTAAACCATTATTTATTAGAGTAGTTTTTCAATTATTGGGAAAGGAGATTGATTCATTTAATGCGTTAGTGGCAACAGAAAAAGCCCTACTGTTGTCCCAAATTGACACCCATATCAAACAAATAATAAAGAATTCAAATAATAAAGAATTCGAATAAACCATCCAATTAGAATCCATAAAACATTGTGGAATTAAAGAAAGTTTCGTACCTTTGTAATACCCCGATGGCATAATTGGGAAGAACATTGAAATAGTGCCGTGTGCAATTCGTGAACAACGGATGGCGTGGCATTACAACAATCTGAATGCTACTTAGTTAAAGCGATAATCCGCAGCCCCAGGCGGATCACTTGAAAAAAAGAGAGTTACTTTGGTGTAACTCTCTTTTTTTATGCCTGAATTGCGTTGGTTTACATGGGGCCAGCCGGGTTCTCAATCGCATCCTGCTACACATACGGGGGCAGTAGCCTGCACGAATATATGTCATTGTGTTAGGTTCCGCCGCATCATAGGCATCTTCATCAGCCAATTCGAAAAGATCAGCTTTTATTCCTAATAAAATAAAGAACGGAAGTTTTTGAAAACAAACGGAACTATTCCCACTGAATTTCTATTAAAAATATAATCAGACTTTCATTTTCTCTTTTTCCAACGCCTCCTTCAATATTGTTCTATCAAGTTGCCCGGTACCAGAACGGACTATATACAGGGCGCACCGCCGCACCACATTGGCTATGGAGCCACCTGAAAGCTCTGTCTGGGCTGCCATATTTATCACTTCTTCAGCATCATTGTCCAACCAGTCCAACCAGTCGGAAGGGAGCATCTTGCGCCACAGTTTGGCACGCAGTTCCTCGGTGGGCATGGGGAAATAAATGACCGACTGGAAGCGGCGGGAAAACGCCTCGTCAATGTTCGAGCGCAGGTTCGTTGCCAGGATGATGATGCCTGGAAAATCCTCTATACGCTGTAACAGGTAGGCCACTTCCTGGTTGGCATGGCGGTCATTGGAGGTGTTCGTGGAGGTACGCTTGCCGAACAGCGCGTCCGCCTCATCGAAAAAGAGAATCCAGTTGCGGTTCTCGGCAAGGTCGAACACGCGGGCAAGATTCTTCTCCGTCTCGCCGATGTATTTGGATACAATCATTGACAAGTCCACCCGATAAACATCCATTCCGTTCCTTTTACCCAACAAGGTGGCTGCAAGCGTCTTTCCTGTGCCCGGAGGCCCGTAGAACAGCGAACGATAACCGGCTTTTAGGAATCTGGACAGCCCCCAATCGTCCATTATGATTTTTCCTGATTCTATCCATGTACATATCTCGTCCAACTCGGAAGCGACCTGATAATCCACGACCATATCTTCCCACTCCAGTGCCGTAGTTATGCGCTTGGCAGGGAAGCCAATATTGTAGTCCGGCTTGTATTCCTTATCGAGCATCACGCGGCTGAGGAATTCTTCCGACACCCTCAGTTGTCCGCTCAAGAAAGGCTCACCTTCGTTGGCTCCTTCCAGCCGAAGGATGTTTCTGCCGTAGAACCAGTGGTCTTTCTGGAACATGCTGACTACCGATTTCCGTTTCTCCACATCCTCTCCGGCGATGATGAACGAGGCCGTCTCGCCTGTAGGCAGGAAGCCTCCGTGCGAGAGTCCCTTCCAGCCGCCGAACTCCGTATATTGGCGGTCGAAGTTCTTGTTCTGCACGAAGAAGATGTCCAGTACCTGCGGGCAGACGTGGGGCATCAGGGCCAGCATCACGACTGTCCGTTCCTGAAAGGTTATCTGCTGTACTCCTGTCTTCTTCTCCAGCCACCTGTCTGTAGGTGGCACCACCTCCTCCAGTGAAGAGTATTCACATTCCTGCTGAAAATAGAGCTGGATGGAGGTGGTCAGAACCTGATTGAACCATTCTGTTTGTTGTTCCATATCATCACTGTGCGGCCTTGGCACCCAATACATCTGCTTCGTGTTCCAATCCTTCATTGTCATTCACAGGCATACCGCCCACTTCCGTGGTCGGTTGCACGCGTCCCTCAGCTTGCTGAATTACGTGAGCCAATTCATGCCCCAACAACTGCTGACCGGCTGAAGTATCCGGTTTGAATTGTCCTGGAGCAAAATGAATATCGGTCCCCTGTGTATATGCCAAAGCTCCTACTTCGGGAGCTTGTGGAGATTCGGAATGTATGCGGACATCGGAAAAGTCCGTACCGAATGAATCTTCCATTTTCTGTTTTACATTATCCGGAATTCCAGTATTATTGACGATGTCCGCTTTCATCTGTACCCCTTCGTCCTCGTCTTCCTCGCGTTGGATGGCTCCGTCAAATTTTCCTTGCAGTGTATCTTCTTCTTCATCTTCCCCCACACGTTGCACAGGCTGTTCGAACTTTCCCTGCAAAGCATCTTCCTCATCCTCGCCCACACGCTGCAATGCGGCATTCAGACTGCGGTTGTCAACGAATTGCAATGCGCCGCCACCGTCCTGCTTCTGCTGGAGGGTGCGTGCCGTCTTTTCCTGATATATTTTCTCTGCTTCCATATTTTCTATTTTTATAGTGGATAATCCGATTAAAATCTCTGTTTCTCATGCCAGGATACCTGTATGTATTTCTTCAGCCACGGGAAACGTATCTGCCGGAATGCCCACGGGATGGTGTCGAGCAGGATGTCGTACGCACGGCTTTCAATCGTCAGCAACCATTTCTCGTCCTGTTGTTCCAGCCGTCCGTCGCGCTGGATGAAGCACTGACGGAATCCGTTTACCGATGTACCGTCCATTTTCGACCAGTTGGATTTTATACTTGCCAGCATATTGTCGGCCATCTCTTTTTCTTCGTCCGTCAATTCTACCCGTTTCGGCAGCGGAACCTGTGCGGGCAGGGCGACAAGCAGCCGGTTAAAGGCCAGTTCCGGCTCCCGGTAGTCTTTTTCTTCCGGGTTTACTAAATATTGCAGCAGGAACACGGCGCGGATTCTTGATGCGGTGTCCTTGAAATTTCTTCTCTCCTCGTCCTGATAACCAAGCAGGAAGAACAGTCGCGGGAACCAAGGCGAGAGCAGGCACAGTCCGGCATTGCCGACAAGAGTCACCTCCAGTTCATCTTCCTGGCTACTCTCCAATACTCTTTCTTCTTCCGGGGTTATCCCCAGACTTTCCAACATGTTACTCATAATTTTTTCTTTTTTATTTTCAGTTATATTTTGTATGACAGGAAGCGACAGCACGAATGAGCGTGTTACTTCCATTTTATCTACATAATAGGCGAACTTTACGGCATCATTTTCCGCAAGGTATGTTGCCACTCCGTATGTCAGCGTCGCTTCATCCGCCAACTTGCTTTGTTCCAGATATCCAACGACCTGCCGCAACAGTTCCTCCAAGGTGAGGGACACGCTTGCCGCCAGGCACAGCCATTCTGAAAGTTCGGTCCATTCCGTCCATTTATCCAACGGCAGCCTGCCTTGTGCCGCCAATCTTTGTATATAGCTCAACAGTTCCGTTGGACGTGAACACATATAGCCGCGAAGCAATCGTTTCCGTACCTCTTCGGGCAGAGCGTCGTCCGTAAGCATTTCCAAAGGAAGGCCGGTAGCATCCTCACTTCCATAAAGGTGTGACAGGAAGAAGACCGTCATCTGCCGGATGCTCTGTCTTTTCCAGTCCGTAGTGCCTGTCCATAGCAGAAGAGCGTTCATCATGTCCGTTGCCGATATCCGGTCAGCCGACCGGATACCCAGCCATTCCATCAATTTTATAAAAGCGGTAGGATTCCCCAATCCGGATACGGAAGAAAGCACGGTTATCATACGTCTGAGCATTGCCTTGTCCGCCACATGGGAGATGCGCCGGATAAGTTCCGTATCAGGATTATTCTCTGACAGTTTAACGAACGCTTCCGGCTCTTTATCCAATACGCCAGCTACAAGTTGATATAGTTCCGCATCATTCAACCGGCTGTATTCAGCCAGCAGTCTTTCGGAAGTCGCGTCCTCTGATGACGGGAGTGCTGTAGTATCCTTGCCTCCCAAGCCCAGTCCATCGGTCACTTCGTCCTGCAAATGCTTCCATTCCTTATTGTCGTTGTAGTCCGTTCTCCTTGTATATACATAATACAGATGTTCCAGGAACTTCCCGACCACTTCCTGCTCCGTCAGATTCCTTCCCCTTAGAGTGTCTTCATCCTGCATGAACAGCAGAAACGCTTCCGACAACGCGGTTGTAAAGGACAAGTTGGTATGAGAGAGGAAAGTGAACCGTCCCCGCTCTTTCTGCAACCAGTCCACTGTCCGTGAAAGTAACAGAGCCTGTTTCGCATCCGCTTTTTCCACTACGCCCGACAACATTTCTGTAGGAATACAGGTTGACATAAAGGAAACCGCTTCTTCGTTCTGTGGCAGCTTACGGAGTATCATGATCAGTTCCTGCGGCTTCTCCCGTGCCAGTGCCTGCAACAGCTCACGTTTGGATTCGGCAGTGACCTCCACATTTTCCAGCCATTCCATAAAGCCGTCGGAGGTATTCCAATCACTTTCCAACAATGTTTGAACAGTATTTGAATGCACTTTGATACACTGCGACCATTGTTCAAACATGGATATGGCACGACGCACACGGGAACCACCAGTATAAGACAGCAACTCCATCAGTTCAAGAGTCTCGTCCTCTTTCATTCCGTCAGCCGCAATGTCTCCGGCCATTCCGTATAATAACCACTTTGTTACCGCAGAAACATTTTCCTTTCCGAACAAGGCAGTTAGAAAAAGAGAGGACAGTACCGGGAACGGACTTGCCATACCTGTTTGTACTTTTACTTCTTTTGCCAGCCATACGAGCACCTGTACGCTCAGTGTCAGGGAGCTGTCTTGCAGGTATGCGGAAACCGCGTTTCCCTCGGCAAACAACCGGTCAATCAACAGCAGCAATTTTTCCGCCTCTTCCGTCCCGATGTGGCGGACAACCATCCGCCTGATGACGGATTCCGTTGCAGAAACGCTGATCCGATTGATTGCACTTGCCAAAACGCCTTGTCCATACAGTTCTTCTATCACATTCTCATAGTTGTCTTTATGCCGTTCCAGAAAAGAAATGACCAACCTCCGTTTCACCGTCTCGGAAATATTTCCGGCAGCCAACAGCATTCCGAGCCGTCGGACGCTTTCCTTTATTTCCTCATTGTCTTGGCCGTCAAAAGCATGAAAGTCTTCTGTCTTGTTTTCCGATAAACAAAGCCCGTTCATCCATTCCTCAACCGTCGTTTCATCATTCTTGCCGGTTGTTCCGCTTATTTCTTTGTTCATCCATTGCAACAGGAACTTACTCTTTTCATAACCGGGAAGGGCATAACCATTGCCTTTTATCCAAAGCAGCACCGCTTTACGGAATGCAAAAGAAAAACTTTCGTGGGATAATCCGTCCGTCAGCCTGTTATCTTTAACAAGACCAGACAGATACCTTACAACTCCATCCATCGTTTTCATCGCCGCCAACGATGTGGCTGCAAGCAACCGTTTCCATGTCCTCTCATCCATCAACCTTGCAGCAATAGTTATCAGCTCACCATCATCCGTGACCTCGCTTTTTAGCCATGAGATAAAAGCCTCCGGTTTTTGCCGCACCATTATGGCTATCAACATCCGCTTGTCCGCTTCACTTCGCCTTGCATCTTTCAAGAAGGCGCTTACATCCTTCCTGCTGAAATCTGTCAGCGAAGAAACCGTCTTTTCCACTAAAACGGTTTCATCAGTAGTTTCATCTCCTGAAATATTCATGCCGGGCGAGAAAGCCAGCAGCGACAACTGCATGAATACACGATAAAGTTGAAGATTGTAATATCCGTCAGAAGCAGGCGAACCGTCGGCACGGCGTGGTTGCATATTGTATATCGCATTCAGCACCTCCTTGTAGTAGGTTGCTCCGAACACTTCCAACAGGAAGGCTGCGGTCAGTTCCGGCTTTGACAGGTAGAGCGTATGGTTGCGCTTACGGACAAAGGTCA
>OGDN01003879.1_pt1 | contig 14652 bp, 11 predicted proteins | sample 1570271 | NCBI WGS metagenome assembly OGDN01 (sample SAMEA4384481, study PRJEB24528) | human gut metagenome | reverse complement strand
GAAGATTTTCCAAGAAATTTAACCTGCACTGAAGCATATCATGAGTATCCCCTTTGCGAAGAGACATTTTAATAAGAGGTTTCTTCCTCATATTTTTGCGCTTTTTATAATCATCATACCAATCCGGTAAGTCGGGTAAAATGTAGTCAGACAATTCGTGGACATCCCATAGATGCCCATTGATAGGCTTATACACACAGACGCGATATTTATATACAGGTGTATAGAAATTGCTGTCCGTTTCCACGACATAATGACGCTGGAATTTAATGTTCATGCTGCCAGGAACCCGAAGTGATTTTGTAAGACTCTGCGCGCTTGCACAAAATTTAGGGTTCATAGCATTTAAATTATCTGCTAAAGTTTGAGTGATACGATTTAACCATACAATTGTACTTCTGCGAGCCTGAGTTCCCTCAATACGAAGACATACCGGAACTTCAAACATATACACCAATCTCAAGCGGTGACTGTATTCTATATATGTAGGAATCGGGAAGAAACAAGCCCGCTCAATTATTTCAGCACAAATTGCTTTCCACGCATCCATGGGTTCAAGAAGATTTCCTTCTTCATCAGCTAAAGTATAGTCCACATCAACAGCAAGACAACAAACAGTGTTTATATTATCTAAAGTAGCACTGCCTTTTGTCTTGTATGTAGACTGTGTAATCATTTTATTCTGATTGTTTAAACCAATTCCAGTCAGATACTTTTCCATATTGTCGCCAATCAACGCACCAGCCGGGACAAAATTTCCCCTACGATTATTGCCGCAATGAATTTTGACGTATCCATTGGTATTAGTACACAAAGTCTGAATATATTCTTTTTCAACTGATGTAAGTCTTTCCATAAAATAAATCTCCTTTCATTTATTATGAAATAAATTTATTTTGGAAATTTTTCTGCACAGTTTTGCTTTTTCTGTGCAGAAAAATGAAAATTACATAAGAAAAATCCCATAATAGATAAAAAGGAGGTCATTTTGTATGTTTTCAAATGAATTTAAAATCTGCCCAATTGAAGGTACAGACATGCCGGATATTGATGAGAAGAATATGAGAGAACTTATCCCCAGAAACGCAAATATAGATTTTAAAGACTTAATTAAGAAGAAACACTTTTCTACAATGCCAGGCATGCCCGAAGGAAATGTCGTTGCATTGCATTTTTTCATATGTATTGACCCTGAAAAAATAAATGGTACTATTTCGGAAACAGATGAAATAGTAAAACAGTATTTTTTAAATGAATTTGGAGAGGATAATGTATTTTCCTTATTAGTATGTGGAAATAAAGAGTTGAAGTATGAAGCTGTTACATATCCATTAAAGGGCAGAATATTAAAACCGGGAAATTGGTTGAAGGAAAATAAAAAGAATGCAGAAATGCGTTTTGACATATTAGTATCCAAAACTTTTTCATTGGAATATACAAAAATTTCACAAGAAACAAAAGATGCTGCACAGGTAAATTTGATAAAAGATATGAAATTAAAACACTTGGATGAATACGACTCAACTGACTATATATATGATGCAGCAGGATACATTTCACAGTTGGATATTGATACATCAATTAAAAAATTCAATAAATTATTACAAGATGCTATTCATTATTTCACTATCGGAACGGAGCGAGTTTTATATATTCAGGCACAGACAGGAGATATCCCTATTTCCCAATACATGAAAGAAGTTGAGGATTATTTCAAAAGAAATCATCCGGAATTATCTCAGAAAGACATTGATGTTCTTTGTAACAAAATCCAATCCGCTGCATTTGGATATTATATTTTGGATGATTTAATTAAGGATGACAGAATTTCAGATATCAAAGTTCTTAATTCAAAAACTATTCGAGTAAAGTGCAATGGTATTCGAATGACATCGAATCTTACTTTTTTGAATGATGCAGATTATATCAGATTTATCAATAGCCTTGGAATCAGAAATGGACTTGATTTGAGAAACATTGCGTTTCACAGATTTACGGACAAGGTTACGAGTGACAGAGCAATTTTGCGACTTAATATTTCCACACCAACCGTTAATTCAAATGGGCTTCCATGTTTACATATCAGAAAGATTCAAAAACACAAACTAACACTGGAAGATATGGTAAGAAAACAATGTATGCCGAGAGAAGTGGCAGAGTTTTTAAAGGAACGAATTAAAGATTCCAGCGGAATCATCTGCGGAAAAGGCGGTTCCGGAAAAACTGTTTTGTTAAATGCTTTGATAGAAGATATCGGACACGACAGGTCAGGCAACGTCATTCAGGAAACAGAAGAATTGCACTCCGAAACACATCCGGAATTAGAATTTTTAAAATTAACAGAGCAGTATGATTTGGAAGCATTAGCATGCAATGGACTTCTGACGGATTTGGACTATTTTATTATTGGAGAAATTAAAGGGGCAGAAGCTCTTTATTTCTTAAACGCGGCTGATACCGGACATTTGAGTTGGTGTACGTTACATTCTCCTTCCGCATTAAAGGCACATGATAAACTGGCTGATTATGTAATGTATAAAGGAAAATACAACAGAGATGAGGCACTGCAACTTCTTACAGAAATCAAGATTGTAGTGTTTATGAAGAAGTTTAAAGTAGAAGAAATAGCGGAAGCAGTTGGATGGGACGACGAAAATCATAGGATTATTTTTAAAATGTTGTACAAGAGATAATTCTGTGCAGAAAAATGCCAAAAATCACATATTCTGTCATAATGAAGATGTAAAGAAAAGATAAGTGCGAAAGCACATTTATTAAAAAGGAGGTTCAATATGAACACAAGAGATTTTAGAACGAAAACAGGTTTTTGGCAGCTTCAAAACCCCGTCAGAAATCCTAATGTTTGGGTAATTGGAATAGATATTGGATATTCGGGAGTAAAGGCAATGTCACCAAACTCTGCCTGCTGTTTTCCTTCCTATGTAAAAAAGATTCCAGAAGGAAGTATCAATTTAGCAAAGCCTTCGACATCCGATATTTTATGTCGTGATGGAGAAACAGGTTTTTTGTACGCAGTTGGTGAAAAAGCAGAAAAGATGATTTCTCTTGATTCTGGAGCAGATAACAGCGGTTCCAGATACACCAGAAACCGTTATTTTTCAGAATCCTTTAGATGGAGCGCATTTGTCGGCATCGCATTAGGAAGTATCGACAACAAATACGGTTCTCCTGTAGGTAAAAATTTAAAAATCCAAACAGGACTTCCCCCTGCGTATATGGGAAGTGAAGATGAGGAAAGTATTAAAACAGCGTTGTCTGGCAGACATGTTTTTGACTTAAAGGTTGGAGCAGGAAATTGGATTCACTTTGATTTTACATTAACGCCGGAAGATTTTAGTATTATGAGTCAGCCAATGGGAGCTTTAATTTCTGTTTGCACAGACCGAAATGGGGTTCCGGTATTGGATGCTCAAAAGATTTTTAGCGAAAATAGCCTTGTATTTGACCCTGGTTTCAGAACCGGAGATACTTGCCTGATTCGTGGTGGAGGTATTGACCCATCGGATTGTGATACTTTTGAAGGACTGAGTATGTATGAAATTATGCGGAGAACATGCAGGGACCTCAATGCAAAAGGAGCAAAACTTACCATTCCTGCAATCCAGAATTATTTGGAAGAAGGAACTGTAAAAATTCTGGATATTTCTGACAGGTTATGTCCTAAGTCAATTTCTTTAAATTTTACAGATATTTTGCAGAAAAATTGTGAAGCGGTGTGCGATGAAGCACTTGCGAAAATGATGGAAGTCTACAATTATTTTGACCAGATTGATAATTTAATTATTGATGGTGGAACAGGAGCTGCGTGGCTGCCCAGGATAATCGAAAGATTAAAAGGCATGGAAACCTTAAAAATTATTTCTGGAAATGCTAATACTAATTTACCCCCGATTTTTGCAAACGCAAGAGGATATTATATGTATGGCATCAACAGTTAAATGAGGTGATTTTTATGGAAGCAAGAGTTCGGTTGTATAAGATACATGATTACGATTTGCTCCGGTATTACTTTAGCAAAAAGGAAGAAAATACTCCATTTGCCAAGATAATAAAACAGCTTTTGCAAAGTTATTTGAAGGGGGAGCTTCTCAAAGCTCCCCGGATATTGGAAACGGTGGAAAGGAAGTTTCCCAAAAAGATAGAAACAACTATTCTTTTTTCCGAGAAATCGGAACAGGAAATGATTGATTTTTTAAATACGCTCGCTCCAAAACAGCGAAATAGCTTTTTGAGAAATCTCCTCAGACAGGGTATTTCATGCAAAGATATGGTACTTTGTTATCAGAAAGTTGAAAGCAATACAAAACAACAAGAAAAAGTACATCTTGAAGATACGCCCAAGCAAATGAACAAAAAGAATAAAGAAGATACAATAATCTCAAAAGATGTTGTTCCTGAAAAAAAAGAGGAGTCTTTCCGGGAACAAAATAAAGTAGAAAATCACGAAGAAAAGGTTTCTATTGCACAATCTTTTTCGGAAGAATCTACACAATTATTATCGGAAGAGCAAAATTTTTCGGATAATTATACGCAATCCTCAACGAGTAATTTTGACTTTTTTGGCGCAATGAAAAAAATAATTGATAACTCATAACAGGAGGTTTTATATGGAAAATGAAAAGATTATTAAGAGCAGACTTGCTGCTCCATTAACAGAAATTATGAAGATTTGTAAACAGGAAAAGATTCCTTTTTTCTTTTCCGCAGTAGCAAGTGACGATGAAACAAAAACAAAATATTTTTCAGAGATTTTAACGCCAATGGCATTGGGGACGGAAATTACCGATGACAAAATTACAAAAATGATGGGAGTGCTCAATGGTTTTGATGTGATTCCGCCCAGAGAAATGCTAAACATTGATTTCTAAGAAAAAAAAAAGCCGCCGTTGTGCGGCTTTTCTTAATATTGAAACAATACTCTTTCATAATAAAATAGAGAGTTTTATTTTACAGGAGGGAACTGTATGCAATTTATACTTATGCAAAAAGATAATCCAGTTTTGGAATTTCAAGCTTTTGAGAGCACTTCGGAAATCAGAATTAGCAAAATCATCAATGAAGACAGACTTCCTTTTCATTTGCAAAAAAGAGATTTACGTTCTGAAGAATTGAAGACATGGCTATTACGAAGGGGGATATCTGATTCGAGACCGGGAACAAAAAGGCTATTAAGTGAGTTAAAAATGAATGGAGTTCTGCAGCTTATTCTTAAAAATAAGGGGTTATCGCTTAGTGATTCTTATTGGATAAATGACGGAACCGCAGAATGGGAAGAAGTTAGCATATTCCAAAACCCTTATCCTGATGATATCGGAAATTTTCTATTAAAAGGAGAACCAATTTCAGAATACACTATATCTCCGGATATTTGCACCAATGGATGTCTTGAAAAAGCGTGGAAAAGAATTAATGGAAAGGACTATTTATTTAAAATGGGAAAAGCCCCTTATTATCAAGAACCGCTTAATGAGATTATTTGTACAGAAATTGCGAAAAGAGCATTCCCAAAGCTAGAGGTAGTGAATTATCACATGGCATACGCAAATGAACAGATATGCAGTGCGTGTGAGAATTTTGTAACGGAAGATATTGAATTTGTCCCGGCATCTTATATATTTCACGCCAACCCAATGCGTGAGGACGAAACAATATACTCTCATTTTTTAAGACAATGCAGACTATTCGGTATTAGGAATGTTGAAAAATTTTTAGCATCTATGATTGCTTTTGATTACCTGATTTGCAATCAAGACAGACATCTTGGCAATTTTGGCTTTTTGAGAAATGTAGACAGTGGTCTTTTTATTGGCCCGGCACCTCTTTTCGATAACGGAAATGCCTTATGGTTTGATGAGAATATCAACACAATTGGAAAGGGAGATGAGTATTGCAAACCCTTTGAGAAACTTCAAGAAGACCAATTTAAACTTGTTCAAAAGCTTCATCATATAGATATTCAGGCATTGGCAGGAATAGGTCCTTTGGTGGCGAATACGATGGGACATAATATCGCTCCAGAACGGATTGAAAAAATAATCATTGCATTAGGAAACAGAGCACAAAAGCTTGATATTAAAATGCAGGAAATACAAAAACAATTGGATTTTAAGGATAAAGAAATAGAAGAGAGATAGGAGGATGTTTTTTTATGGATGAAATGCAGAATGTTCAAAAGCAGTATGCGGCAATTGTTCAAGTTGCAAGCGATTCTGCAAAGTATCTCGCGGCTCTTTTCAGAGCAGGTGTTACAGAAATCAGAAATAAGCGACTTGAGTCAAAAACATACAAAGACTTGGGATTGAAACTTTCTAAAAAAGTAGAAAATTCCAATGTGTATGCTTTTAACGGTATGTCGCCAGAAGAATCGGCAGCATTTTTAAAGCATTTTAATTTAAGGGGCCAGGTGCTTGCAGATGCTAAAACCGGATTCACAATAGTATTTGTGGATAAAAGAGATGCCATTGCTCTTGAAGAAGCAATCCGGGAAATGGAATCAGATAAAAATATTTTAAAAGATATTTTTGAAGAAGCTAAGGAAGTAGATTTGGATGAAATATTAGTATCAGATGGTGTTGAAGACGCCTCAATTCAATGGGAAAACGAAAAGGCATACGAAGATACCTATTCTCATAACGAGGAATACAATGACGACGATTATTCTTCTGAGAAGGATGAAGATAATAATAAAGAAATACAGGAGAAAGAGGAAGAAGAGGAAGAAGAACAAAAGCAAGATGCTGCTAAAAAGTCAGAGAAAGAGAATATTGGAGAACATAATTCGGAGCAGCCGAAAGATGATGACTCAAGACAAGCGTTAAAAGATGATGTTGAGTCAAAAGTAGAATCCGAACAAAATACCAACAAAGTAGAAGAACAACCAGAGTCAGAGATAGAAGCAAAACCAGAGTTAGGATTAGAACCAGAAAAAGCGGAATATGTTCAGGAACAGGATGCCAGTCATTATTCAGAATCAAAAGAACAGAGAACTGAACAAAATTCAGACAACAATAATTCAACCGACAAAACGCAAAACACAGAATCAGAACAAGCACAGGAATATTTTTCCGCATCAACAGAGGAAAATGGCAATTTTGAACAAAATGAGTCGTTCCATGATTTAGGTCAGAACCAGGAAGAAATAACTAGAAGCGAAGATATTCATAGAGAAACTTCAGGAGATATTCAGAATGATGTTTCGCAAGAAGATAATTTCAACCAAGAACAGATGCTTCATGATTCTATAGATAGAGAACAAGAATTTTCTCAGGTCTATGGAAAAGAAAATGTGGATAAAGAGAATTCCCACCAATCACCCAAGCAAAATGAATCACATTCAGAAGAACAGGTTCGGAACATATCAGAAAATAGTGAACACAATGGAACAGAAACACGGACCAAACACGATGTCCAGACATTTGGTAGAGATGTTGCAAGCAATAATTACAAAACAGAACAATATACTTTTTTCAGTAACTTAAACAGTAGTCAGGAAGGCACACAGAAACCGCATCAACGCGATGAGACAATCAACGGGACCCGGTTGGCAAATGAAAATACATACAGAAAGGAAAAAGAGGAACAAAAAGCCATTGAGGCGAGAATGTATGAAAAAACAGAACATGCTAAAAATATTGCTTCCAATTTAATTGGAACAGGAGCTGTTCTTGGAACCGCGTCTATAATAAATGCCTCGACACAAACATTAAATGAAGCTGCAGAAAAAAATAAAAGACAAAAAGCTATGGGTGAAAGCCAAATTATTGATTCGCGGCATGATGCACAAAAACAGGCCGCCGCTGCCGGACATGCTGCTCAAAATGCTATGTCAGAAAATATGGAACTCGGAGTCAATAATAAGCCCGATGACAGATACAGAAGACCTTTGGAAGAAAGAGATGTATCCATCAATAGAATGACTTTAAAGAAAGGGTACAATATTGATGATGTAAAAGCACCTGTAAAAACAATAGGCCAACTTGTCTTTGCAGCTAATGCAGAAGACTTTAGACAGTCTGACGTAGGAAAAGCGCGGTCAACCTTTTCGGGACTCAGTGCGTTTGCTTCTACACAGGCATATGCTTCCGTTATCAAGCAACAGGAAAATGCTTTATTCATTAAATTGAATAAGAAAATGAATAATGGAAAACAAGAATTTTCAAATCTGAATGCTCTTTTAAAAACCAGAGGGTATGCGACTCTGAATTTTGCAGGAATGAAAGCTGGCCGGGATTCCATGGAATCGGTATATATGTTATTGAAAAATTCTGGGCTAGCGTCAAAAAGAGGAGACCAGTGGGATTTACACAAATTTGAAACTTTGTTAAAGAAAAGTAATAAAGATAAGAATTTTGATTCATTAGTACGAGCACTTGGATTGTCGGGGACCAATATACATGAGAATAAGCTAATTATAAAGCAGTTGAAAGAACTTGCTTCAAAGACCAAGATGCAGCGGGAAGCAGGAAAATTGAAGAGTAAAACCGGAAAATCTCTCCGCTCTATAATCATTCATACAATCGGAAAGGATTCTGATGTTTTAAACGGATTTATGGAATCCCAAAAGAACCTTACCATGGTTTATAATACGGTGCGCATGGCGATGCTTGTTGCAGCATTACAAACAAAAATGTTGGGTAAAGCAATTCGATTCACGGCGAACAGAAAAATATTTAATGGAACAACATTCCAGAATACTGTAAATAAAGCTGATGAAGGATTAGCTGCACTCAGAAAAAAGAGAGCTGACAAAAAGGAAGCTAAAGAAATTCGAAAAAGTACACGTAAACGTGAACGCAATGAAAGAATTAGAGCAATAGCAAAAAGACCTGCAGATGCGTTAAAAAATAGAGTGACGAATCGCTTGTCACCTGCACAAGCGTCAAAATTAAGAAAAGTAAATGCTGCCTTAAACAAAGGGAAACAGGTTTCCAGCTCTGTATTGAAACGTATAAACCCATTAAGTATAGCAGGTGAATTAAAAGTTCTAATTGATAAGTTAAAATGGAAAATCATCCTTATTGCCGGGGGATTTGTTGGAGGATTCGTTCTGTTGTCATATGTAATAGGCAGTCTATCTATTATTATGCAAAATGTCACAACATTTTTTACAGGGCAATCCAATGATGAAGAATATGATTTTTGGAAAACAACCGGAGGAAAAGTTGCTACCAAGTTACTTACCGCAGAGGAAGAGTGGGTTGATTCTTTATTAAACGAAACATCAGACATTGATGACTTTTTTAGCTTTAATATAAAACTCGGGAAGAACTACGAATCACCTGCTACTTATTTCGCTAAAACAAACGGAACGGTAGAATATCACCAAAAAGGACTCGAAAAATATGTTACGGGAAACCCTTTCCCATTTGAATTGACAGATGATTTAAAAGAAGCAGTATTTAAGAAAATTAAAAAAATTGATGGAGGAGTGGAACTTAAGTACATGGATGGTACTGGTGGAACGACGCGGACCAGTAACATTAAGGACATTTTATGTATGGCATCTGTATATTTTGCACATGATGAAGAAGCAGAGGACAATTTTCCTGATGTAGATAGTGTTTTTGAAGATGGATTCAGTCTTTCTGGTCTTATTTATGCGTTATCCCAAAAGGTTGTGACAGCAGTTGAGAAGCATACTACAGAAGGAGTTACCTGGGATTATTGTCAATCACTCTTCAATTTATCACATCAGGAAATTGTAGATTTAACATACACGGTACTTCCAACATTTTATACCGCAGCAGCGTACAACAATACTACGCAAACTGAAATTCCGGATATAGCAACAAATGCAAATAAGGTTACTGTTTGCCCGGAGTATGATGAAGGTGGTTGTGTACTTTATGACGGATTTTATTATAGTGGAGATTCTATATGTCTAAAAGATGCCAATGGTACATTACATGATGTAACGGCGTATGTTGTACCAACAGATAAGGATGGAGATACTTTTCTACATAATGATGATGATAATTGCGATATAGGAGATTATGATTCATCAAGCACTAATTTCCCGGATTGTTGGAAAACGAGTTCTACAACTACTCATGGACAAACTGTTACAATCGCTATAGAAGATGAACCGGAAAGTTCAGAATCAACAGAAACACTTGTAGACGGAAATGGTAAAGCGTATGGAGAAAAAGTAACAAAAACAGAATTTATCGTAAAATCCGTAAATCAGAAAAAAGGAACTATCAAAGGATACGAGGAAACAACGATAACAACAACAGAACATTCCTGCTCCGGTAAGCACTATGGCAGATTTTGTGGAGGACACCTTAAAGCAGATATCACTGGAGTTATCTATGGATTCACAGAAGAGCAAGTAAGAGAAGATAATCCTATAATTATTGGTAAAGTTGAAGATGGAGCATATGCTTCTCAAAAAGTTGATAAAACAATAATTACACCTTACACATTAAGTTCTTTTAAAGATATCTTTGATGTTGATAATTACATTCGGCATACTTCAGAAATGGAAGAATGGGCCGGATGGACAGAGGATAACATGCATCAGGCTATTATGAAATACAACAGTGACTGGCAGGATTCTTACGGAGTGGACTTTGCGCCCACACTTGGCGGACAAGCATTATCTGCTTCTGATATCAGAAAGATTGTGGCACTGATTAAAGATGCGTATCCAGGATTGTCTCAGGAAAGAATAGATATAGTGACAAACGCTCTGTCATATGTCGGAAAAATGGGATATAGTCAAACTCATCATCTGTGTCCTTTGGATGGACCATGCGGTATAACAGGTGCAGAGAGATGCGGATTATCCGATTGTTCAGGATTTGCGTCTTATATCTGGCAGAGTAGATTAGGCGGAGTTTATACAACGGCATCTTTTTACACTACTTTTAATCCCGGCAGTTTTTCAGCCGCCAACGCAGTTCCAGGAGATATTTTGCTTCATTATGCTGGTAGAATTGCAGATGGAGTTGATGACCATGCACTTATATGGCTTGGATATTTTGACTACGATGGAGATGGCACAGTGGAAGGGTGGAGTGTTGACTGCAGCACGGTGTATGGTGCAGGAAATGTATTTTTTAGAAGCAGACCATATTACGAAGAATGTTACGTGATATCACCGTAAAAGAGAACAGGGCAATGCCCTGTTCTTACTTTTATAAAAAAATCCATCATAATAAAGTAAATAGACAGATGGATGCTTTTATGTTATTCTTTATGGCGAAAAGGAGAAAAATATGGATATTGTAGAAAATGCAAAAACGTTGTTAAGCAAAATCGCACAGGACCCGGTAATGGATGACTCTGACAAGCTTTTTACTCATGAATTTGTATTAAACTGTATGCAGGATTTTTCAAAATATGTAGAAGCTACAAACAGATATGTATTTACAGTTCATTCGATTTCGGAATTAAGACAGAACGGCTGTATCTCACAAGAAGAATTTGAAAGACGGCTGATGACAGTAGATACTGAAAGAAGAGGAAAACATAACAGAGCAATTGATAGTTGTAATCAATTAAATCGCTTATGCGATAGATACAAAATTCAACAGATATGTAAAGTAGATTCTGGAAATAGATATGCTGTAGCAGATTTTGCAGCACAGTTTGCAATGGCAACCCATGGTTACGCTTTGAATCATAATTATACCATGGATGAGGTGGTTTCGATGATGGAAAAAGATACAAATTTGCTTAAACATGATGTTCTTCAGGAGGAGCATTAAATGCTTGAACAGATATTGAAAAAAGAAAGTTCTTTTGTAAAAAGGTATGAATATAAGTTCAGCGAAAAGTATAAAATTGCAGTTACCAAAATTGATACAGTTGGTATTCATGTGGAAGGAATTCCGGTAGAAGAGTTTAAATACGAAGCTCCGAAGATATATTTTTCGACACCAGATGCGGGCGATTTTGTATTTATGAATTCATCTGTTTCACCGTTAAATGTGGATGATTTCTCTGAATTGATGAAAGAAGCGGTAGAAATTTACAAAATAATAAAGGAACATTTTGAAGATTTCACAGAAGGAAAGCAGTATATTTAAGCAAAAGACCCCGCCTTTATGGCGGGGCTTTTTATGGCTAATTTTCTATGGGTTGTTTACTTTTTCTCTCTTTCTTTTTCCTTTCTTTTTCACGTTCCTGTTGTCCGAAACGAATGAAATCGTTCATATCAGTCCGAACCTGTTCACTTTTTTCTTTGTCTGGAAAATTTTTAAAAGCAGTCACAAGACAATCCATGCTTTTTAATTTTTGTTCAATTTCCTCCCAGGAACCAAATTCATGAATAAGCTCATCATCCCGTCTCTTAGAGATTTTAACAGTTTGATGTAATTCCTTGCTTTCTTCCTTCAATTGTTTCAATTCTTGCTTTATGCCTTCCTGTTTCTGATTATACTTTCTTACAAGTTCGTGTTCTTTTTCTTTTTGTGCTGCATATGCCCGAAGACAGTTCTCTTTCATAGCTTCATCGGCTCGTTGTTTATAAGACTCTACAGTTTCGCCGGGAATGATTTCAGGAGCTGTTTCTGATAATGCCTGATTGATTCCGGCATAAAAACGTTTCATACTTTCATGGGAAGCAACAGATTTTTCCACACCGCGTTTTAATCCGTGGACGGCCATAGTCTTTGCATAATCAGTTTGTAATTGGGCCATATCTTTTGGACCATTAACAAAAGAAGAGTAGTTTAATTTTCCTTTTGTATCAATGGGAATAACTACGGTATGCATATGATAGGTTCCTTTTAATTCCCCATTTACCTCAACCACTTCATCTGCATGAAATACTGAACTGATTACGTTATCTCCATATCGTAAAACATTTCCATTAAAACGGCCTCTAATAAATTCAATATTATCCTGTTGCCATTTTTCCAAATTGATACGTTTTGCATCTTCGGCACTAATTCTGGTTACTACTTCAACTGCCAATACTCCATTTTTCCGAATATTATGGTCTTTGTAGTAGGGAAGTCGCCGAATTGTTTCTTCTAATTTTTCTTCATACGTTCTTCCATAAAGAGATATTAACTCTTTATTATTTTTGGATAAATCCTTAGCAGCGTTTTCAGCATGGTCTATGCGGTAGTTATGAGAGTATGCAGCTCCTAATTTTCCCTGACTGCTGATGGGATTTACACTTATCATGGCATATCCCATAATAATCACCTCCTTAATTATTCACTTTATTATGAGAGAAAAACATCTTATAATTTCGTATACGGAATTTGTATAAAAAGTCTTATTTTGTGAAAATAAGCTTTAGAACATTAAAATCAAGGAAATAGAGTATATTTTCTGAGAAAATATAGTTATCTGAACCTCGGTATGACTCTACAAAGAGAAATTATGTATCTAAAAATAACAAAAATAAAGTCTTAAATTCCGTATACGGAATATTGCACTTTCAGTGCATTTTTCAAAAACTGTAGACACTGAGAAAATCCCTTATTTGCGCGGTTTTTCAGTTATTTTTAACTTCATATCATTTTGTTATTGTCAACTCATTTTCAAATTCCGTACTAGGTGTTGAAAAAGAAAAGACAAAAAGGGGTGAAAGACAAGTGCGCCATTCGGTATCAGCGTCCCCTACCAACATCTCCAGTAACCTACTCTCCCCACCGACATCTCTCATTTCTACCAACATCTCCCGTAACCAACTCTTTCATCCGCACCACTTTCATTGTCCCTTCTTTTTCTTCATATCGCTCCATTCACACCTTTTCTTGTTTTTAACCAAATCTTTATTCCCGCATAAGAAGAATAGAAGAGGGGCAAACGACAGGGAAATAATCTGGTATGTGTTTCCATTTAGATTAAACATTCATTTTTCAATCTTTTGCCCCTCACAATCACTTTTCATTCCAGTCACATCTCCTTTGCCTACATACGCCTCATACCATCAGGAAAGCCGCAACATCTCTTTTTGATATCATTTCTTCCCTGTATCATTCCCAATCGTATTTTACTCCCATCTACATATGGTCGTATTTCCCAGATAAACATATTTTCACTCCCACCTTAATGGTAGTAGATATCACTCATGCACATTTTATCCAAAGAAGAAGGGTGCAAAATACTGCCAAGTATATATGGTCGTAAAAACAGCACTTTTCTAACTTTACTCTCAAGTATACATGGGCGTAAAAATAGAATATACATGAGAATTATTTTACTCCCAACTATATGTGAGAGTATTTTCCCCTATATCCATTCATATTCTCGTTTTTTACGCTCACCTATACATGGTCGTAAAATAGCACTCTCATACAAGAGGCACTCCCACGTATACATGGTCGTAAAACAACGTGTCATACAAAATACTACCAAGTATACATGAGAGTAAAAAGAACAAATTTTACTATTTACTCCCATCTATACGTGGTCGTATTTCAATCACATCTCGCCAGGACAAGATATAATTACCACACACAAATACTCCCATCTATATATGGTCGTAAAACAACGTGTCATATAAAATACTCCCAAGTATACATGGTCGTATCATAAACCAGTTCTTTTTACTCTCAACTATATATGAGCGTAAAAAAAGAAAACTTCTAAATATTTCGCTTTTACTCCCATCTTAATGGTCGTAAATATATACCATGAGAAAGAACATACGTTCTCAATCCTTCCCAC
>OGDN01003877.1_pt1 | contig 14666 bp, 15 predicted proteins | sample 1570271 | NCBI WGS metagenome assembly OGDN01 (sample SAMEA4384481, study PRJEB24528) | human gut metagenome | reverse complement strand
TTCGCCTTTGTCAATTCTTATTACGTATTGATTGTTGAATTTTTTGTATTCCATGTTTTTTCACTCTTTCTTGAATTTTATTTAATATTAATCTGTAAACTTTTTCCCAGACAATTGGCAACTTTTATCAGCATATCTAATGATGGATTATAATTTCCACTTTCTAATCTTGAAATATTAGATTTTTGTGTTCCCACTTTTTTTGCAAGCTCTGCTTGTGTCATTCCTTGTTCTTTTCTAGCTGCAATGATTTGTGAAATGATTTCATATCTTGGCTGCAATCTTTCATATTCAAATCTTACATCATCATTCATCATTAAATCTGCTTTAATATCTTTAAATGAAACGCCTGCTTTTTTCATAAGATTTACCTTCCTTTCATCATTACATCACCTATTATTGCCGACTTTTATAATCCTGCATATATCTTACCGCACGTGCTATTTCTTTTCTAGGTGTTTTCATAGATTTCTTAATAAAACCATTTAATAATACATATTTATTATCATAATACGTAAAATAAAATATTCTGGCAGCATCTTTTGAAAACTTGATTCTTAATTCATATAAACCTTTATTATTCTTCCCTTTAATAGGTTTTACATAAGGCTCTCTAAGCTCATTTCCATGTTTCTGCAATAACTCTATATCCAGAATTGCTTTTGCTCTCAACTTTGGGTTTAGAGATAGCAAAAATTCTTTAACTGGAATTCTCCCATTTTCTTTTTGGTAAAAATCAACTTCAAATATAATAACCACCTCCTCACCTAGAATGTTATCATATAAGATAACATTTTTCAATATTTTTTGTAAAAAAAATGGATGCCTCATCATGCAAGAACACCCATCTTTTGAACTTCTATTCTATTTTCATCTAGCAAAGCTTTTCATACATCTCAAGCAACATCTCATCCGTAATCTCCACCGGATTATTATACAGATTTGGATGCCTGCTGATCTTCACTAATTCTGCGATCTGTTCCTCGTTCAAATGAAGATCCTTCAGATCATTTCTAAGCCCCATGCTGGCTTTCAGATCGTGAATCGCATCTGCCATCGCATCCACATCTTCAAATCCTAATTTCTTCGCAAGTTCTAAAACTCTTCCTCCATCTGCATCTTTGTTGATCCTTGCAAAATAATCCAAAGTCAGCCCGCAGGCTTCTCCATGTGGAATATGGTGCAAGTTTGTCAGAGGAAATGAACATGCATGAGATGATGTTGTCTTCGGCAAGGTAAATGCAAGTCCTGCGATCACAGATGCTTCACACATCTTTTCTCTTGCTTCTTCATCCGTTGGATTCTTATATGCTTTATATAAATATTGAAAAACAAGGTCAGCTGCATGAATCGCCAATGCATCGCAGATTGGCTGATGTCCTTTACTCCAGTATCCTTCGATCGCGTGAGACAACACATCAATTCCAGTTCCTGCCGTTACCTGTGGCGGCATCGTATAAGTAAGTTCTGGATCGATGATCGCCACATCCGGGTAAAATCCATCGGATACGATCGGAGATTTCTTTTTATTTTTCCGGTCTGTTAGTACAGATACACAAGTAACTTCACTTCCAGTTCCTGCTGTTGTTGGAATTGCGATCAACGGCAAATGTTCTTGTGGTACTTTTTCTCCGGTTCCATGATATTTTCGAATCGAATCTTCTGTCAAAGCGATCGTCGCTGCTGCTTTGGCAGCATCCATAGAACTTCCACCGCCAAGTGCTACAATAAAATCAATTCCTTCTTCTCGTATCATCTTTGCACAACGATCAACTTCTTCCACATCAGGATTCGGAGAAATATCTCCATATGCTGCTTTTAAAAGTCCCTTACTTTCTTTGATCATTTTTTCTGCCTGTCCGCTTTTTATAAAAAACGGTCCTGTGATCAAAAGTCCCTTTTTACATCCTAGTTCTTCGGCTATTTTCCCGATCTCACGTACTTTTCCTTTTCCAAATATGATCTTTACCGGTTGTAAATAATCCCAGTTCATCTATCTTCACCTCAAATCATAAATTTTCTAGTCATAAATTTTCTAATCACAGAATTTTTCATCTGCCATTGTTAACACTTCATCAAGAATTGGCAGGTATTCCTTTAATTCTTCTTCTGTGATGATCAGAGGTGGACAGATTTCAATAAAGTTTTCTCTTCCAAATGTTGCAAAACCACGTTTCTTGAGTTCTGCAAAGATCCAAGGCATTGCTTCCCCAGGAACTCCATATTCCTGCATTGGTTCTCTTGTTTCTTTGTTCTTTACAACTTCTAATGCACCAAATAATCCGATACATCTGGCTTCCCCGATACATTTATGTTTCTCAACCATTTGATCCATAAATGGTGCTACGATTTCATGCATTTTGGCAACATGCTCTCCGATGTTGTGGTCCTTGTAGTAATTGATTGCTGCAACACCTGCTGCACAAGCAAGTGTATGTCCTGAATAAGTTAATCCACACTGTAGTACATTTTCTTCAAAATATTTTGCAACTTTCTCATTTACGATAACTCCTCCAAGTGGTACATATCCACACGTAACACCTTTTGCAAATGTGATCATATCTGGTTTGATATCAAAATTCTGCCATGCAAACCATTTACCAGTACGGAAGAATCCTGCCATGACTTCATCACAGATCATCATGATTCCATACTTGTCACAAAGTGCTCTGACACCTTCCATGTAACCGTCTGGTGGTAAGATCACTCCATTTGCTCCAACGATAGATTCCATTAGGATCGCTGCTACATTATCGGTTCCTTCATATCTTAACTGGAGATCTAATGCTTCCAATGCTTTCTTTGTAACTTCTGCATCATCCACACCTTTTGTGTAACCATCTCTGTACATATGTGGGTTCATAAATTTTACAAATCCATTTGCTCCACCGATCTCTGCTGCAAATCTTCGCCAATCACCAGATGCATTAGAAGATCCAAGGGTTGCTCCATGATAGCTTCGATAACAGGAAAAGATTTTTGTTCTTCCCGTTACCATACGTGCCATCTTGATCGCATTTTCGTTGGATTCTGCACCCGCATTTGCAAAAAATACTCGTTTGTATGTATCTGCCCCTGCTGCTTCCACCAAGAGTTTTGCAAGTTCACTCTTTGGTTCTGATGCATATGCTGGTGCCATAAAACACATCTTGTCTGCCTGTGCTTTGATCGCATCTACGATTTCTGGAAGCTCATGTCCTAAGTTAGAACATACCAGTAAAGAGGCCATATCTGCATATTTCTTTCCGTCATAATCCCAAAAATAAATTCCTTTTGCTTTCTCGATCGGCAATACATCCTGTCCTGCTTTGCTCCATGACTGGAGAATATATTTTTTATGTAATTCCTGTACTTCTTTTCCTGTTAAACTCATGATGTGATCTCCTTTCAATTTACAATACATTATTTCCTATGAAAAAAGAACATCGGATATTTCATCTCCGACGTCCTTGTCTTTCTCTTTCTGGATTTATCATAGGCTTTTTCTGTCGCCCGTTCAATATTATAAAGCCTATTGTTTTTTATGCTACAGCACATATACAAGGTTAAAAATTCACACAGCCACTTTGTGCTGTGCCACATTTCCTACAAAATTTCCTGAATCATAAATGCAACTTTAAACCGTACTCTGATATCAAGATCTGAGAGATTAAAACCTGTGATCTCTTCAATCTTGTTGATCTTTTTATTGATCGTATTTCGATGTACAAACAGTTCATCCGCCGTATCTTTGACACTACCACTATGGTTTAAATACGCCTCTAATACTTGACAGTAATCTGTCTGACTCGTTTCATCATACTTCAAAAGTTTTCCCATCATTTCCATATAATATTCCCGAATCGTTGTCTTATCATCCATGGACAAAAACAACTTGTACATTCCAAGTTCAGAATACAGACTGGCCTCTTCCGCGTGATTTCTTGTTTTTTCAAGTTTCAGCGCTCCCAGCGCCTGATGATAGCTTCTCGAAATACACTGCATACTTTTTGTTGACTGCCCAATCCCAATATAGCTGCTTTCTTCTTTTCTTAAAAGCCTCTGATAATTCTTGATCACTTCATTCAAGATTTTCTGAACATCATGATCATTCGTCTGATTAAAGATCAATAAGATTTTCTCATCCATTTCAAAAATGATCACATCCTGATGTCTATAAGATAAATGATTTTCAATATATTTTTGCAGACGTTCCTGTCGTTCTTTTTCAATCTTCTGAGCCCCTGCCAACACCTCGATCATCGCCACACAGTAAGACCATTCTGCAGAATAATGATAACGTTCTAATGCCGGAATATAAACATCTTTTTGTTCTGGGAAGAAAATCGCATTTTTGACTGCACTGGAAAGCTCAATTCCTGCCATTCCTTCTTCTGTGATCTTTCTGCAAAACATCTGCATGATCCTCGCCATATGCGTTTCCCATGGAGTCGTGATCAACGGAAACGATCTTTCTGCGCAATAATCTATAATATTTTGAGGAACCTTTTTTATATATGGTCCTGTATTGATGATCAATGCTGTGGCTTGGTTATCAATAATGCATTTTACAAGATCAAATAACTCTTCTTCCGATTTTAATGCCACTCCCGTTGTAAGTGCCACTTCTTGTCCCTCCAGAAATGTTGAGATTTCCATTGCTTCCACAACATGAGTCCAACGGACAACTCTGTCCAGATTGTCTTCCCCTGAAAGTATCTCCAATTCTTCATCTTTTACAAATTCAAGTAATCTTCTTAAGGTGATCGCCATACTCTTCCCTCCTTTTCTTATACCAATATCGAAACTCCTGATGCAAAAAGTAAGATATACGTTATTTTCATAAATAATTTCTGATCGATCTTTTCATGAATCTTATTTCCAACATAAATTGCCAGAAACAGTGGGAGAATACTGATCCCTGTCATCTTCAGTACCTCACTCGTCATATATCCTTTTAGAATATCGCTGATCATAAGACCCGTGTTTAATACCACCCACACAGATGCAACCGTTGCACGAAAGTTTTCTTTATCTTTTAACACAGCAGATGCATACACGACTAGTAATGCACCTCCAGATACAAACATCCCATGAATCACTCCCGCGGCCAGTAAAATTCCATTTAACATAAATCCAGCCATTTTGATCTCTTTTTTGATAAACATTTTTTTCAATGCGATAAGCAGGATCATCACTCCATATGCTGGCAGTAAAAGATCGAATGATAAACGTTCAAATAACCATATACCTGCAAACATTCCTATTGCCATATAAACGATGATATTAAAAAGTATCTTCCACTGGATATTTTTGTAATTTTTTACTGCCAGGATCAAACAAGACAAAAAGGCCATAATATTTAATATGACCTTCGCCTCATGCACCCCGATCAGCATCATTGCCGGCGGCATTGCTAACAATGTTCCAGCAAAACCTGTAACAGCCTGTACGACATTCGCTACAAATAAGACGAGCAAAAATATCATATTTCTCATAATCTTAATGTCTCATTTTGTTCATTGATGATGTTTAAGATTTCTTCACGGATCTGCATGTATTCTCTTGTATATCTTGCACTTTCTTTGTTTACTCCACCAATATCATATGTAAAGTCTGTTTCAAACTGTTTTACGATTCTTCCAGGTCTGCTTGACATAACGATAACTCTTGTTGCAAGTGCTAACGCCTCATCAACATCATGTGTGATCAAAAATACTGTATTCTGTGTCTGACTCCAGATCTTTCGGATCAATGTCTGCATATTTTGTCTTGTTAACGCATCCAATGCTCCAAATGGCTCATCCATCAGTATCATTCCTGGCTGATTTACAAGAACTCTCGCAAGAGATGCCCTCTGTCTCATACCTCCGGATAATTCATATGGTTTATGATCTCCAAATTCTCCAAGTTCTACAAGATTCAAATATTTCTTTGTCAACTCTTCTGTCTGTTCTTTTGGAAGATGTCTTACATTTGGTCCAAACGCCACATTATCGTGAATATTCAGCCATGGATACAAAGTTGGTGTCTGGAACACTACAGCTCTTTCCCAACTGGCACCATCGATGATCTCCCCATTCATTTTTGCTTCTCCTTCGGTTGGTTTTAAGAATCCCGCAATGATATTTAGCAGAGTACTTTTACCACATCCAGAGGGTCCCAATACACAAATGAATTCTCCTTTTTCAATGTTTAAATTGACATTCTGGAGAGCGGTGACTTCACCGCGTTCTCCATTGTATCTTAAATTGATGTTTTTAAGGGTTACAACATCCTGTGATTCTTCTTTTAATAATTCTTCCATGGCTTTCCCTCGCTTTCTAGTCTTCCTGTCTTGTGGCTATTTTAAAGCCTTTTCGATATATTCTGGTGCGATTCCTTTTTCAAATGCTGATTTTGCTGGAACTTTTGTGATATTTTTCTGGTCTTTTAAGAATTTTGCTGTATCTAACAAGTTCTCTGCAAATGCACCGATCTTATCACTTGTTCCAAAATAATCACTGCTGATCTGTTCTTTTGCTGATGGCCATGTTGCCCCTGCAATCTGTGTTGTAACATCTGAATTTGATAATCCCAGCTGTTTTGCAAGTGCTGTTACCGCATCATCTTTACTATCTTTATAATATTCCTGTGCTTCCATCATCGCTTTTACATATTTCTGAACAAGATCCGGATGCTCTTTTGCAAAATCTTCTCTGACAACTTCGACGTTGGCTGTCATATATCCTTCTTTTGCTGCATCTCCATTTGATACAAGGATTTCTCCTCCTTCATTTAATACATTCTGGAGTGCTGGCTGCCAGATCCATGCTGCATCAATATCGCCACGTTTCCAAGCTGCAAATGCACTATTAGTGTCCATATCAAGTAAAGTTACATCTTTTTCAGATAATCCCTGAGAACTCAAATAACGTAACAGACAATAATGAGATGTTGTTGCAAATGGTACTGCGATCTTTTTGCCTTTTAGATCCTTGATACTCTTAATATTATCTTTTTTACGAACTGCCAGAGATTCGATATCTCCTAAAACTTCATGGATCCAGATAACTTTGATCGGAATATCTGTTGCAATCGCCAAAGAAGATGATGTAGAACCTTCCAGTCCAAAATCAATACTCTTTGCTTTTAACGCATTATTTACATCTTTACCAGATGAGAATTTCACGATCTTAACTTTGACTCCCATATTCTTTTCTAATAAATCTTTCGCTTTGGCGATTCCTTCATCATTCGGCATCTCCTGTGTACCGATCGTTACAGTTTCCACATCTTTTGAAGAAGATGATTTTGAAGAACTGCTGTCTTTTTTTCCACATCCTGCAAATACACTTCCTGCCATAACGACTGCCATTGCACATGCTGCTATCTTTTTCCACATTCCTTTTCTCATACTACAAATCTCCTTTCCAAGTCATTCCTATCAGTCTTTTCCTTTCCATGGAACCACACGATTTTCCACAAACAGAATAATTCCATTTAATAAAATACCTGTTGCGCTCATAATGATGATTCCCATGAAAATGATGTCATATCTTAAATAGTTACTTGCATCGAGTACCAGCCATCCAAGACCAGAACTTGCTGCTACCATCTCTGCTGCTACCAGTGTTGTATAGCCAACACCTAATGCCGTTCTAAGTCCGACAAAAATATCTGGCAGACAGGATGGAAAAATAACTTTCATAAATACCTGTTTCTTTGTTGCTCCTAATGTATATGCACTGTTGATGTAATCTTTTTTGACTCTTAACACTGCTGATGTGCACTGAATATAGATTGGTGCAAAACATGCTAAGAATAACAGTGCGATCTTTGATTCGTTGTCGATTCCAAGAACCAAAACTAATAATGTATAATATGCCAGTGGAGGCAGTGGTCTGTAAAATTCAATGATCGGTTCTAAGACTGCTCTGAATTTTGAACTTGTTCCACTGATCAGTCCAAGTGGTACTGCGACAACTGCTGCTAATATGAAGGATACTAACAGTCGATACATACTCGCTCCAATATGCTGGGCTAATGTAAATCCTTTATATCCGTTCGTTGCGATTTCTGTAAATGCATTCCATACTGCCATTGGCGTTGGTAACAAACTTGTATCTACCATTTCTAGTTTTGTTACGATATACCACGCAGCTAATATAATGACTACGGTTGCGATCGTTACTTTCTTCTCAACCGGAAATTTCTTTTTCTTCATCGTCTTACCTCGCTTCACGTTTGTGTTCAATGTCTCTGCCTTACTAGTAAGCATCTGCACCACCCTCTCCATTTCGTACCTGATAGGATTCAAAGATCGGCATTACAAAGATCTTTCCATCTCCAGGTGTTCCTGTATGATTTGTTTTCATGATCACTTCTACGATCTTATCTGCCTGATCATCGGCTGCGATCAGTGTGATCAATCTCTTGGGTAATAACCTGTGTCTTGTATTTCCTGTGATCTCTCCGGCAAAATTAAATGGCTTTTTTCCTCTGCCTCGGACTTTCGTGCAAGTGTAGGCTGGAAATCCTGCTGCCTCAAGGGCATCTTTCGTAGCATTTGTCATATTCGGCCGGATCACTGCCATAATCTCTTTCATGCTTTGTTCCTCCTTTAGAGTCCTTCACTTTCACTGCTGATCGTAAATGCCTGATCGACCGGGCTGATGAAGATCCTTCCATCTCCGGAATTTCCATGTTCTCCGGTCCTTGCACTTTTTATGATAATATCTTTGACTTCCTCTTTATCTTCATCATCAATGATCATTAAGATCATTTCTTTTGGAATCTCATCGTAAAATACATCTCCGATCTGAATTCCTTTCTGTTTTCCTCGTCCATAAACCTCCATCTTTGTAACGGATGAGTGTCCAGCTTCTAACAGTGCATCTAACACTTCCTTTACTTTCTCCGGACGAATGATCGCTCTTAGTAATAACATCGTATGCCTCCCTTCCAGCTGTTCCTATCGCATCTTATCGCAATAGAAAAGGCGCCAGCAAAACTTGCTGACGCCTTTGTCAAATCTTTTTTCTCTTTGATTTGACTCTTATTATACAGAATCCAAAAAATATTGCAATGTGCTGTAGCACATTTATTCTTGTGCTTATGGTGACATTTTATGATTCTTTTGCCCATCTAAAAGAGCATTTTACTGCCTTTTTCCATCCTGAAATCTTATCATTTCTTTCTGTTTCATCCATATTTGGTTCAAATTCCCGATCCACATTCCAGTTCTTAATAACATCTTCTTTATCTTTCCAATAACCAACTGCTAATCCAGCCAAATAAGCTGCTCCCATAGCGGTTGTTTCCACGCATCTTGGTCTTCTGACCTTTGTATTTAAGATGTCTGACTGGAACTGCATTAAGAAGTTATTAGCACTAGCTCCACCATCAACTTTTAATGTACTTAATTTGATCTTACTGTCTGCTTCCATCGCTTTTAATACATCATTTGTCTGATAAGCAAGGGATTCTAATGTTGCACGGATAATATGGCATTTATTCACACCTCTTGTGATTCCCACAATTGTTCCACGTGCATATTGATCCCAATATGGAGCACCTAATCCTGTAAATGCAGGTACTACATAACATCCGTTTGTGTCTTTGACTTTTGTTGCCATATATTCAGAATCTGGTGATGAATCCACAAGTTTCATCTCATCACGTAGCCACTGGATTGCTGCTCCCGCAACGAAAATAGATCCCTCCAATGCATAATTTACCTTGCCGTCTAATCCCCATGCAATGGTTGTAATCAGTCCATTTTCTGAAAATACTGGTTTCTCTCCGGTATTCATTAACAGAAATGCTCCGGTACCGTAAGTATTTTTTGCCTCACCCGGAGTAAAACATGTCTGTCCAAATAAAGCTGCCTGCTGATCCCCTGCTGCCCCTGCAATTGGAATCTCGCCGCCAAAGTAAGATGCATCGCTCATTCCATATACTTCGCTGGATGGTCTTGCCTGTGGCAGCATGCATTTTGGAATTCCCAGTTCTTCTAAAATCTCATCGTCCCATTCCAATGTATTGATATTAAACAGCATAGTTCTGGCTGCATTGGAATAATCTGTGACATGCACACGTCCTTTTGTAAGCTTCCAGATCAGCCAAGTCTCAACCGTTCCAAATAAAAGATCTCCTGCTTGCGCTTTCTCTCTTGCTCCTGGAATATTATCAAGAATCCATTTTACTTTTGTCCCGCTGAAATAAGCATCGATCATAAGACCTGTTTTCTGTCTGAATTTCTCTGTAAGTCCCTTTGCCTTTAATTCATCACAATATTCTGAGGTTCTTCTGCACTGCCATACGATCGCATGATACACCGGTTCCCCTGTATTCTTATCCCAGACGATCGTTGTCTCTCTCTGGTTTGTGATACCGATCGCTGCAACCTGCTCTGCGGTGATATTTAACTTGCTCATTGCTTCCACTGCAACGCCCAGCATGGATGACCATATTTCATCTGCATCATGTTCTACCCATCCTGGATGTGGAAAATACTGTGTAAATTCCTTCTGTGCCACACTGCAGATCACACCTTGTTCATTAAATAAAATACAACGGTTACTCGTTGTTCCGCCATCCAGTGCCATAACATATTTTTTCATCTGCATAAACCTCCTGTTACTATTATTTTACCCTGTCTGAAACTACATATTTCTAACTCTTATCATAGCAGAAAAAGAGCTAATTTGCGACTTTTTCACCTTCCTTTTGAGTACGACAAAAGACCTTCTGATGGCGCTATACTAAACCATCAGAAAGCCTTTCTTTATCTAGGAACGTTTTAGGGAAGCTATTTTATTTTTATTCTACAACAGTTGTGAATTTTTCCCAAGGAATATCAACTTCTGCACCTTCATTGATGATCGCATCAACATGCATTAATAATGGGAAATCTTCTAAAGATACAACTCCTCTTTCAGCCAGTTTACGAACTGCACGAGCTGTTCTTGTAGCGATTACAATGGACTCTAATGTTACACCCTGTAACTCTTCCATTGCCTGTTCAAATGTCAGTCCGCGTCCTAATAATGTACCAATCTTACGAGTTCTTCCACCGAAGACTGTTACATATAGATCACCAGCTCCATGAATGATATTTTCTGGTCCTCCATGGATCAGTTCTAACAGATGGATCATTTCTTTGACACCCTGTCCAAACAGTGCTGCCTGAGAGTTATAATGAACTGCTCCGATCTCTCCATCTCTTTTCTCTGCCAAACCTACTGCAAGAGATACTCCTAATGCATAAGCATTCTTCATAGCTACCGCACACTCAACACCTACAACGTCTGTAGAAAGACTGATATGATAGTAATCTGTTGCTAATAAAGATTTGATGAATTTTAATGTTTCCATGTCTTTTCCACAGAAAGCTACATGGCTGTCATCGTGGTCTGCTAATTCATAACTTGTGCATGGTCCACCGATGGCGTTAAAGTTGATGTGTTTTCCTTCTGGCTGTCTCTGTTCAAAGATATGTGGGTAAGGAACTAAAGTTCCGTCTTCTAAGTCTACCATACCTTTTGTAACTGTTAATAAAGGTACATCTTCTGGCAATACTGGAAGGATCTCATCACAGAACCAGTCAAGTCCGAAACTGCTGACTCCTCCTAAGATCAGATCTGCTCCTTCTAAAGCTTCTTCTAATTCTTCGATCTGATAATATTTGATTCCGTCATGAAGAGTTCTCTTTAATGTGATATGGAAATTATCTTTCTTTAATCCATCAATGATATCTCTGTCTAAAGGTGACCCTACCAGACGTACCTCATGTCCATTTTCAAATGCTGGGAATGTGATTGCAGAGTTCATCTGACCTGCACAAACAAATGTAATAACGCTCATTTCTTATCCTCCTAAAATATCTTTCTTCTTATTATATATATTTATTCTGTTACTTTTTTACATGCTACGACATCAACACCAAGTCCCAGTACATCAGAGATCACTACATCTCCGATCGCTACAGGAGCTTTCAGGGTTACTTTATCTAACTCTTTCATGATATCGTAGATCTTTCCTTTTGGAATGTCACTTGCCGTTTTAACTGGAACTCTTCTTGCAGTTTTGGCCTCAACTCTGACTGTAGAAGTGATCACTCGTGTTGGATTTACCAGCTCTTTTTCTCCATAAGCAGCTCCTCTTGGGCATCCGTTTCCAGTGACTTTATATCCATTTTCTTCATCAACTTTTAAATGACATCCTTTTGGACATACGATACAAATTAAATCTGTCATCTTTATGCACCTACCTTTTCTACAGATACTGTAATCTCACCATTTTCTACTTTATCTAAAAATGCTTTTGGAATTGCGATCTTTTCCATCTCTCCCGGTGCCATATGTGCTCTCTTGAAGGAAGCAAGTTCTTCACCATTTGATTTTACTTTGATCGCTACATCTGTAAATACGTTTCTTGCACGGAACATGACTTCTACTTTCTTATCTACGTTGGATGGACGTACTTTCTGAGGTACGATTCCATTGACTCCATCTCCATTTTTGATGTCAATGCATGTCTGATCTTTTGTTTCTCCATTTTTTACATATTCCGCAGCACTCTTACCTGCTTTCTGGCTTTCTGCTGTAACGAAGTCTACTAAGTCATGCACATGAACAACATTTCCACTTGCAAAGATTCCTTCTGCGGATGTTTCCATGTTTTCGTATACGACTGGTCCGCTTGTTGCCGGGTCCATTGTGATTCCTGCGGATCTTGTTAATTCATTTTCAGGAATCAGTCCGACAGATAATAATACAGTATCTACATCAAATTCCATCTCTGTTCCAGGGATTGGCTGATTCTTCTCATCGACTTTGGATACGATAACTTTCTCTACTCGTTTATCACCCTGAATATCTGTGATCGTGTGTGATAAATAAAGTGGAATATCATAGTCATTTAAGCACTGTACAATGTTACGGTTTAATCCGTTGGAATATGGACAAAGCTCTACGCATCCAACAACTTTTGCACCCTCTAAGCTCATACGTCTTGCCATGATCAGTCCGATATCTCCTGATCCTAAGATCAGTACTCTCTTACCTACCATATATCCTTCGATATTCACATATCTCTGTGCCGCACCTGCTGTAAATACTCCGGCTGGACGATCACCAGGGATGGCAATGGCTCCTCTTGTTCTTTCACGGCATCCCATGTTTAAGATAATGGATTTCCCTTCCAGTTTCATATATCCATTTTTCTTATTCATGGCATGAACACATTTCTCTGTTTCATCTACATCAAGAACCATGGTATCAAGCATGACTTCGATATTTGTTTCATTTAACATATCGATAAATTTTCCTGCATATTCAGGTCCTGTTAATTCCTCTTTAAAATAGTGAAGTCCAAATCCATTATGAATACACTGATTTAAGATTCCACCAAGTTCCTGATCTCGTTCTACAACCAGAACTTTCTCGGCACCATTTTTATTTGCTTCCACTGCTGCTGCCAGACCTGCTGGTCCTCCGCCTACAACGATTACATCATACTTCATTATTTGGCACCTCCATCTTTTGTTTCTCCTGTGATAATGTTTGTTCCCAAACGATCCTGTGGAATATCTGCTAATGGTTTATTTAACTCTCTTGCAATGATCTCCTGAACTCTTGGTCCACAGAAACCACCCTGACATCTTCCCATACCTGCATTGCATCTTCTCTTGACTGCATCAATGGATGTTGCTGGAATCGGACCATGTACTGCGTTAATGATCTCACCTTCTGTGATCGTTTCACAACGGCAGATGATCTTTCCAAATGCTGGATTCTTCTCTACTAATTTTGCTCTGTCTTCATGACTTAAATGTTTGAAGCGGTCAATATGTCTTTCATCCACAATTTCTTCTTTTGCTTCTAATGTAAGTCCTGATTTTTCAAGCATCTTTAAGATATCTGGTGCGATGGCACATGCAGATGATAATCCTGGGGACTGCATTCCTGCGATATTGATAAATCCTTTGTTATTCTTGTCTTCGTAAATCTGGAAGTCATGATCTGTTGTTCTTGCTCTGACTCCTGCGAAGTTTCTGATAGATTCTCTGAAATTAATTCCAGGTACGGATTTTAATGCTGTGTTTCTTACAAAATCAAGTCCCTGTTTTGTTGTAGAAACATCATCCCCTGCACTTGGCTGTGAATCAGGACCAACGATCAGGTTACCATGAACAGTTGGAGCAACTAAAACTCCTTTTCCTTTTTCATTTGGACATTGGAAGATTACGTGATTGACCAGATTTCCCTGGCTCTTATCCATCAGGTAATACTCTCCTTTGTTTGGTGTGATCTCAAATGTCTTTTCATTGCACATCTCATTGACTTTATCTGCGAAAACACCTGCTGCGTTGCAAATGTATTTTGCTTCGATCACTCCGTTGTTTGTTTCAATCTTATATGTATCATTTTCTTTTTTGATTCCTGAAACTTCTGTATTAAGTTTTACTTCAACTCCATTTAATACGGCTGTTTCTGCAAGTGCCAGTGCTAATTCCCATGGACTTACGATTCCTACATTTGGAGAACTTAAAGCAGCAACGGCTTTCTCTGAAATGTTTGGTTCTTCTTTTAGAAGTTTTTCTCTGTCCCAGATTTCCATATCTGGAACTCCGTTTGTAATGCCTCGCTGTTTTAATTCTTCCAGTGTTTTCTTTTCTTCTTCACTGAATGCAACTACCAATG
>OGDN01003876.1_pt1 | contig 14671 bp, 23 predicted proteins | sample 1570271 | NCBI WGS metagenome assembly OGDN01 (sample SAMEA4384481, study PRJEB24528) | human gut metagenome | reverse complement strand
AGGAACGGCAAAATTTTTTACACTTCTATTACTTCTTTATCGCACATCAGTAAAGTCATAGGGAATGAAGCGACTTATGGTCGGTGGCGGTGTTGCATTTATCGGAACTTTGTTTCATTACTTGTTGGATTAATTTAATACGAGTAGGTGACAGTAGTGGTCTGTTATATATTTATTATTCTGTATAAGCATGTTATAATATTAGTTGAAAAAAGGAGGTAACAAATGAGTATTGGCGATGAGGGACAATTCCGATTTACAAACGGAACAGCTATTGATAGTGGCTTAAATAAGGATCGTATTTTAGATGTAATTAATCATGAATTTACGCACAGTTTGCTATATTCCACAACATCTTATGGTCAGTTTGTTATGATGCTAGAGAAAAATGGAATACTAGATGACAGAAGTAATGTAATAAAAAATGCTTTGTTTTCATACATGGGACGCATGCAGGAGAGAGTAGCAGTGAACATAGAACTGATGCTTAGATGTGTATCTAGAGGAGTGTCAGATTATATTGATGCTATCGGTTCGTTAAAAATGAGAAATAATGTTTACTATAATCATTTTAGAAAATTATGTTGTTTAAATGGAAAAATTAGTGAACAAGAGGATGCGAAACAATTAATTCAAATATTACGAGAAACAGCACGAGTTGCGTTAAATGTTGATTTGAGTAAGATCCCTGTTGGAAAGTTCAGAACAGAAAAAGATGTGATTAAGTTTTTTAGCAATCCAATCAATAATGTACGATATTCACCAAATAAAAGATTTGAAATATTAATTAACTTTTTTTTTAGAGAAAATGATAATAATAATGATTTTCATTCTGTTTATGAGGGAAGTTTGAGTTTAGATAAGATGGATGACGTGCAATATATTCATGGAGTAGCTATGGATGCAATAGAGGAAATGTATGCATTTCATCCGATAAAGGATAGATTGGTAACACGAGTTGAGTCAGTAGGAACAAAACAAGCTATATTTTTTGAAGGAGCGGAATTGCTTTCCGCAAAACCTGCTAGAATTAACGAAGATAAGGAACATTTTATCAAGCGTATAAAAACATTAGAGGAATTTATTCAAATATTAGAGCAACAAGAAAGAAAATATGTATATATTCTTAACAGAATGAGAGGCTTTGAAGAGTTTCAGGTTATTTGTGTTTATGATGAGAAAGAGGGTAAAAGAATATCATATATTTATATATTTTTTGAGGAAGACAATCAAACACTATTTGATATTCTAAAATCATTTGAATGCCATTTTGTTTTTTACAAAACAAAGTTTTTATGTAAAGAAAGTAATGCAGTGAGAAAGATGGTTAGGCAATTACCGGTATATATGTATGAGGACACCCCTTTGCTATCATCATTCGATGTTATTGGCCAAATGTTTTATGGAGGTAAATATTCCTATATACGTAGAAAAAATGATACAATATTAGTTTTTCAAAAGAGAAGTATTTGTTTATTTACAAATATTTTTATTGAATCAGAGGAAATATTAAATAGAGAACTTAAGCAGTTCAATATCGAATATAGAGATATGGATGATAAAAGACAAATTTCTGAAATAATGTATCTTGATAAGATGTGTAATGATTACGAGGGTAATGTGATAGAAGATGCAAAGCTAATAGAGTAATAAAATTTAATATAGATTGAAGTTTATGAAGGAGACTTCGGTTTGTATTTAAATCTTTACTTCTGGGTATGATTTGGGCAACCATATAGTATTGTCGGTTACATATATCATAATGTATGTGAGTTCTATATATGTATAAGTAAATTATGGTCAAAAAACCATCGACATCCGACCTCATACACGCTATAATATATGTAATCTAATAAGAAAACAGTGTTATCATTACTGCTATGTTGTAGCTGGAATGGTAGCCATATATATGAATCCATTGGAACGGAATGGTTGAACCCTCAGGGTGACAATGTCAGCGATTTGACAGCGAAAACCGTTTTTCTCAGATGATTTTACGTTTTCTTATTTTGACATGGAATTACAGAATAGTTAGAAAAATCAAGGTTTTCCTTGACTTGGATTAACTCAGAATTATATACGTTTCCAAGGTGGATTCGAGCTCCTAAGCGCTAGTTGTGGGTTCGATTCCCGCTGGGAACAGCCATTTTTGCAGTAATAGTTGACCACAATTATTACTGCAATTTTGTTTTTGGAGCGATTTTGGGTGGCAACTTGCCACCGAAGATTACCGGTAGATACAAAATCTGCCACCGAAAATGAAAAACTGCCACCCATTATGATTTTTGGGATTGCCACCCGGAGAGTTCAGCTACAGTGTAGGATGAGGTTTGGGTTTTAAATTAGTGATAACAATATATTCCTGCTTGGAAGTATTCGAGTCTGACGGTAAGGTCCGTTCAGATTAGATGAAAAACAATTCTAATCTGGGCGGGCTTTTTTACGTTCAGGGAAAAGGAGGAAGAATGCCAGTAGAAGAAAAAACAGAGCAATGGGAAACAGGTGAAAAAGTTGTAGAGATCGAGCTGGAACGGCTAAGAACCTTTACCAATCATCCGTTCAAAGTTCAGGCAGACAGTCAGATGATCGAGCTCCAGGACAGCATCAGGAAATATGGAATACTGAATCCGTTGATTGTCCGGCCAAGACCGGAAGGAGTATATGAGATCATATCCGGGCACCGAAGAAAATTTGCAGCTGAGAAGCTGGGGTATCGTAAGGTACCTGTAATCATCCGTGCAATGAACTAAGAAAAGTGGCAATCGAGCAGGCAAAGGTGTTGGCAAGTATATATCTAACATAAGAGATATTGATGAAATTGAATAATAGTAATAAAATAATAGCCATCAAGAATAATGAAAAGATAGGGGAACTGTATGATATCATTTGTAATAAAATTTATAACTATAGTATTCGTTATTGTGTCGGTTTGTACATTTGAAAAGAAAAAAAGTATAATAGAACGGATATTTAAAGCGATAAAAAATGTATACTATGAACTTGTAAACCAACAAGGTCCAATATTAAAATTTCTATTAAAGTTTGTAGGAATAATGTTATTGATGGTATTTTATTTGATTTCATTTCAAAAATGTTGCTTGTTAGATGGTAGGACAGTGTCGATAAAAAATATTGCTATCTCTGTATTAATATGGATTATAACATCATTGATTATGTATTTTGGATTTGGATGCGTCTTAGCAATTTTTTCTAAAACTGTTGAACTTATTGGAGATGTAAAAGACAGAAAAATAGGAATAAAGATGATGTGTAGTTTTTTACTACTTACTTTATTAGCTTTTTTTTCATTCATTGCTGAAAAAGAAATGCGAGATAATTTATTTTTCCTCTTTGTAGGGTTAGTATCATGCTACATATTAAATATACAAATTCTAATAAAAATTGTTAAAAATCCATTCTGTATTATTGAAGATAAAAATAAACGAGAAAGTAAAAATCGAGTTCTGATATTATTTACTTCGCTTCTTATTGTATTAATGATAATTTTAAATATGTATTTATTAGTATTATGGACATATTTTTCATTTGATGGGGCATATAATTGCAGCAGTGGTTCTATATCCAAATGGAATTTATTGTATTATACAATTATTTCTTTTACTACTATTGGATATGGCGACATATGTCCAACAACTGTTGAAAGTCAAGCAGTGGCGATATTAATTTCTATTACGAGTGTGATTTGCCTGATTATTTTTGTCAGTTCGTTATTATCAGCAAAAAATGATATTTTGGGTAATAAAGAAAAAGAAGAATAAAGAAATCTATGTACAGCTTATATGAGAAATCATATAAGCTGTTCTTTTTTATGTCTAAGTCCATTCTTACTGTACTTTGTCCATTCTTTGGGGAACGATTTCTGTCCTGAGTGTTTATGATTTCTTATCTTGTCCATCACCTGACCTCTTGATTGTCCAGCTATAGACCATTATACTGTCCTTATTAAGATAAAAGGAAAGGCTCCGGAGCCCTTCCCGCAAAAGATCGGCATCCGGAACCTTGGTAAACACCATGTATATTGTAACAGATTTTACAAGAAAAGGACAGCATATTTTTATCAGAGAGCAGTGAATTTCTTTGTCCTATATGTCAGAAAGGCAGTCTTATCTTCCGGGATTACTGCAGCCGTATCATAAGATACGAAGACGGAACACATGAATGGCTCAGAATTCCAAGGCATCAGTGCGGCAATGATAAGTGCCGCAGAATCCACCGGATGCTGCCTGACATACTTACGCCATTCAAGCACTATAATGAGGAAACCATATCGGGAGTTCTGGATGGCATTGTAACTCCTGAGGATGAGGATTCAGAAACATGTCCTTCGGAGGACACTATGATAACGACAGCCCCGCCGCTATTCCGTACAGCCGAGGGAAGATAGCAGAACAGGCGGCAGCCGTCAAGGGTAAAATGAACGGCGCATACTGCGCCACCCTATGACAGCCACCGCCCGTCCTGCTTTTGTGGCAATCAAGGGAGCGACAGACTAAAGTGCTGTCGCTCCCGCCCATTATGGGGGAAAGACGGTAGAAAATTTCACATCTATGTGCTATAATAGTTCCGACAGAATGAAATATAAATATATATTTTACACTACGATATGGGGAGTATAAAAATGACAGGAGAACAATTTGTTAAATTATGCTACGAAGAAAAGAAAACCATTTTAGCAGAATACTTCAATCCTAATTATTCATCAGTTGTCGGCAAAAAAATCAGTGCAATAACTGAACAAGGTATATCAAAAGACGATTTGTATGATCTATTGAATTTGGTACTAAAAGAAAATTACTATACTTTGTTGCTTGGATTGGATGGAGAAGCGTCGTTAGGTAATACTCAAATTACCTATAAGCTTTATGATGAAAATGGCAACTTGCTTAACGAATGTGGAGAGATTGAAGCCGCTGCATACAGATACTTTGTAGAAGAATGATCTTCAAATTTAATCTTGTCAATCTTACATAATACAACATAATACACATTTTCACAGGACAGCCAAAATCGGTTGTCCTTTTCTTTTACCCAAAAGAGGGAACGGGAGACTAAAATTGAATACTGCTCCAAACAGCAACGCCACAGATTTTTAAAAATCCGTGGCGTTTTTTGCTACCATTTTTGGCAAAACGCCCTGTTCCCTTGTAGTAGTGAGTGACGGGGAAGTTTGCCCGAAATGGGCTTGCCTGCCGTAGTAGTGATGAAAAATCCAAATGAGCGTTTGGCATTTTCCGTTTCTGTCCGTAGAGGGGAACAAAGGTGGGCAGGACACGCCGCCGTAATCGCTATATTGACGGAAACCAGCCAAGCCGCCCCCCTGCGGATTACCGCATTTCTTCCCTTAACTGTGGGGGAGAGAATTTCGCCGTTGCCTGTATGCATTAAAAAGGAACCTGCATAAAAACAGATTCCTTAAATGAGGGAAAATCCCTGTCGAAGAATGGAAGTCCAGTTACTTTTCTGATAGAGAAATCGGACTATGATTATAGTCTGCTTTTCTTCATCAATCGTATAAAAAGCAAGGTAATTATTAATTATCACAAAACGAATGCCCCAGCTTGCCAGTACTGGATCATCTACCAGACGGAACTTCTGTGGCAGGTCGGCTAGTGAGCCTATCTGTTCAGTCGCAGCATCTAACAGATTATCTGCGGCATTAGGATTTTTGAGGGTAAATTCGATGTAATCCGCAGCACGCATAATATCGTGTTCTGCGGTGGAAGTGATATGAACCTGATAGCTCATCGACTGCGGCGGCTCCTGATATCAGCCATAGCTTCGGAAAATGGTCTGGTGTTGCCTGTGGCAATATCGTCCATTCCTTCCTTGATCTGGCTGTAAAGTTCAAAGCGGCTGGTCAGTTCTTCGTAGGCTTCAATGCTCATAACGGCAAGGTCGCCTTTTCCATTCTTCGTGATGAAAACTGGTTCAGGATAATTATGACAAAATGTAGAAATTTCATTGTAATTATTCCTTAAATCAGCACTTGATTTGATTGCTGGCATAAAAACACCTCCTTATTTGATAACAAAATTATACACAAATTTTGTTATGAAGTCAATGGATATACCATTAGTGTTAGCAGGATAAACACAACTATTCATATGTATCTGACCGTGAGGTCGGGAACAAGCCCGTTGGGTGATGTTCCCGGCGGGTTTTCACAGATAAGAAAGCGAGGTTAGAGACAATGACATTATTGAGGAAAAGATTATTGAGGGCAGACAGGGGATTGAACAGGAAAGATACCTGACGATCACGATTGAGAGAAAGAACTTTGAGGAGGCAAAGGCACAGTTTGCCACACTTGAGGCAACAATACACAAGATACCTTTATCAATAATGCAAAAAAAGCATTAACAGAAGCACAGGAGCGACTCAATGCCAGATGTGAGCAGATAAAGTCACAGGTATCTGAGATAAAGGTACAGGTAAAATCTACTGCCAAGAACATTGTTGATGAAACAAAGGCAAAGGGCGGGGCGGCACTTTACAGGGGGACAGAGTTTGTAGGAATCAAGAAAAGACTTCTCAATGTCAGAACAGCGGTATTTCGATTGTATGAAAGCTATTGTAAAAAATGACGCAACATGACATAATCGGATTGACTAAAGTGGCACAGATATTTATAATATAGACAAAACGAAAATGACATGAACGGAGGACAGGGTAATGGAGAAAACGGTAACACTTGAAGAGGCATTAAAAAGAATTGAGGAGCTGGAAAAAGAGAATGCAGAACTTCGGGAGGAATTGGAGTATTACAGAAATCGTAAGTTAAGCGGTCGTCAGAAACATAACGCCAAGTGGATGGCAATTTATAATGATTTTGTTGTTGGGTATGAGAGCGGCATGACAATGGTAGAAATTGCGAAGAGGAACAATGTCAGTGAGAGGACGATTTATAGGTATAAAGCGTATTATGACAAACTGAGGGAAAAAGAGGAATAGACCATTTTACTGGCGTCAGTAAAATGGTTCAATGTGGGAGGAGAAAGTTTAATATGGAAAAGAAAATGATTAACAGAAATAATAGAACAATAATAACAAATCGGACATATTGCTGATGTCAGCAATATGTTCATATGAGAATTGCGGACGATTTTTTTGACCGCAAATGGATGGAGGAGTTCCATGGCAGAAGATAAAAAGAAAGATGAAATTGCAGTAATTGAGATCAATGAAGAATTTATGAAACAAAAATTATATGAATTTCGGGGATGTAAAGTATTATTAGATGCAGATCTAGCTGAAGTATATGGATATGAACTTAAGGCTTTTAATCAGCAGGTAAAAAGAAATATAGAAAGATTTCAGAATGATATGATGTTTCAATTATCTGATAATGAAGTTGAATATTTGCGGTCACAATTTGTGACCGCAAATATAAGCAGCAAATCCCGCAGCAATCCTTACGTTTTTACGGAACAAGGTGTATACATGTTAATGACTGTACTAAAAGGGGAACTTGCGGTAAGACAAAGCATTGCATTGGTGAGAACCTTCAAAAGAATGAAAGATTACATTTTAGAAAATCGAGATCTTATTGGTCAGAGGGAAATACTTCAGTTAAGCATGGAGACAGCTAACAACAGAATAGAAATTAACAAAATCAACTCAGATATGATATCACTGGAAAAGCAGATTTCAGATGTTGCAGAAGGAATGAAGGATGTTGTAACAAAATCTGAGTTGGCTGATATGATGAACAGCTTTGTTTCAGATGATGATGAAAAGTGGCTCATGTTTAATGCAAAATTTAGTAGTGCAGATGAGGTATATGAGTCCATCTATAAGCAGGCAAAGTCATCAATATATGTTGTTGATAATTATATTGGATTAAGAACGCTGGTACACCTTAAGAATTCTCCGACTGGAGTAAATGTTACTTTGTTCAGCGATAATGTTGGGAATAATAAACTTCATAATATAGAATTTACGGATTTTTGCAAAGAATATCCATCCGTAAAAATATCAATGAAAAAGACAGGCGGTATATTTCATGATCGATTTATAGTGTTGGATTATGGAACTGCTGATGAAAGGGTTTTCTTATGTGGTGCTTCGTCAAAGGATGCAGGGGCTAGAATAACCAGTATTGTTGAAGACTATGGAGTATCTAAATATACTCCGGTGATTGCAACGCTGTTGAAAAATCCAACTTTGATTTTACCACAGTAGAGGGGAGTGAATGTATTGAAAAAGAAAACAAAATGCTACATATATACTCGTGTATCAACAGCAATTCAGGTGGATGGTTACAGCTTGGATGCAAAGAAGGACAAGCTTAGGAAATATGCAGAATTTCAGGATATGGAGATTGTGGGAGAATATTCCGATGAAGGGCATTCCGGTAAGAATATAAAAGGTCGTCAGGAATTTATGCGTATGCTGAATGAATTTCCCTGTTTATGAGGGAGTTCATGAAGCAATTATTGCCGAGGAAGACTGGGAGCTTGCACAGGAAAAGCGTTCAAAAAATAATTACAGGCGTGAAAAAATTCATGATCCGGAACATGCACATATTTTGTCCGGAATATTAAAATGTCTTTGCTGTGGAAAAGGAATGTATGGAAATATTGCCAAAGCAGGGAGAAAAGATAACAAGACCAGATATTACTATTATTGCAAGAATACCGTGAATGCGCAAATGAAGCTCAAACCCTTGTGGTTTGGGCTCTTTCTAATTTTGATAGAAACTTGAGAACAATAATTTTCAAAAAGTCAATTATCAATTTGTAATGTTTTTTGAAGGAAAAAGTTCACAAAAGCATTTAGGCAATATTTACAAATTTTTTGAAAAAGGAATAGTTTCGCAAGAGTAACAGAGTGGCAATCGAGTAATATCGGTTGCTTTTTTGTTGCCCAATTTTAGAAATTGCCGATTGCCCCTGGAAGAATGATTTCTAAAAATTACAAATTTGAAAAGAAATGGAGGAAAAGAAAAGTGAAAGAGTATTCAAAACGAATTTATGTAAAATTCAAACCGGAAGAGGTGGAGATACTGCATAATCGAATGAAGGAAGCTGGAGTTCAAAACATGAGTGCATATATCATATATCAGAAAGATGGCATTGAACGGATATGTGATTATTCCTAAGTGGCCGGATCTGGATCAGGTAATATCCTTGCATTCAAGGATTAGTAATAATCTCAATCGGTATGCAAGGAAAGCAAATGAAACCGGAAAATTGTACGAAGAGGATATTGTAGAAATAAAGAAGATGCATAATGAACAAACAAAGTTTCTGAAAAAACACTTGAGGCAGTAATGTATCTTTATGAGGAAGATTCAAAGAAGAAAAAGTGATTTTATGGTAAAGCGTCAGCTTGGCTCTGCGGCTTATCCGCAGTTCAAGGGGATTGGGGCATTCCACAACAAGCAAAAATGCGCCGGGTATATACCGGAGCACTGCTTGCCAATTTGTAAAAAGCGAAAAGAAAGGATCAAGTTTATGAGAGATTTAGAAAAGGTATGTATTCAACCGAAGTATAACTATTGCACCGGTGAGGAGAGTTTTACTTTCATCAAGCTGCCAAAATGTCTGGTAGAGGATGAAGGCTTTGTTGAACTGTCAATGGATGCAAAGCTTTTATACGCATTCTTTTTAGATCGAGTTTTATTGTCAATAAAAAATGGATGGATTGACAACCAAGGGAGGGTGTTTATCTATTATTCAATAAAAAATATTTGCGAGGATTTGAATTGTGGAACTCAAAAGGCATGCAAGTTATTGGATGAATTGGAAAAGGTGGGAGCACTTGAACGGAAGAGACAGGGATTGGGAAGACCTAACAAGCTGTACCTTAAGAAAATGTTTTGAGAAATAGCCATACCGTAAAAATCAAAATACAAAAGATGGAGAAATCACAATTAAGAATTTTGATTTTGACGCATACAGACTTTTGGTATTTACAGGTTTTGAACAGTAAAAATCAAAATCTAATAAGACTAATAATAACAATACTAATTTTAATAATATCTATCTTATCCTATCAGGAAGTGAAGAAACATCACTATGGATGGGATACGATGGATTTCAATGACAATGTCAGAAAGGATTTTAATTATGGTTAAGAATAAAGTGGTTTTAAAAGAAAGAGATGCCTGGAATGATTTGGCAAATTTTATCGGAGAGATGGTAGCAAAGTATGCAGAATCAATGGACTTGGATAATTTGCCTGATCCAGATTTTTATATTCGTAAGGGAAGAATAAGACAGTTGTACACGGAGCTATATAAAGAGAAGAATATAACAAAGTTCAGAAATACAAAAATCTCTATTGAAAGAAAAGTTGCAGCATGATACTATAACCGTATAGACGGATGAATAAATTTATAAATACGGATATGTACGGAATGTTGATGGAGGAAAAATCATGATTATCAGTGAAAGAATTTTTTGTGTGATGGAGCAGAAGAACATAACGCAGTTGGAACTTTCAAAAAGGACCGGGATTGCAACAAGTAACATCAGTGACTGGAAGAAGAAAAAGACGAATCCCAAAGCAGACTGCCTGCTATCTATATGTGATGCATTGGAGATTACTCCCGAACAGCTTTTGACTGGAAAAGGAATTGATCCGGAATATAAAGATGCAGATATGGATTATGAAGTTACCAGGTCGGATATTAAGATTTTAAAGCAGATTCACAGCCTTGGAGATGCGCAGTATAAAAGATTGATGGCGTATATGAAAGCCTTGCAGAAGTTGGAACAGATGGAGAACATGGTGGAGGAATAGAGATGGCAAATAAAATAGTTAGGGAAATTATTCACGCAAAAGGAATTGATATTGGGATTTACACGAAAGATTTTGAAAATGAATATATTTCGTTGACAGATATTGCAAAATATAGAAATGATAATGATCCCAGATTTGTCATTCAGAACTGGATGCGAAATAGAAATACAGTTGAGATTTTGGCTGTTTGGGAAGAACTTCATAATCTAGATTTTAACCGTGTGCAATTCGAGGCGGTTAGAAGTGAGGCAGGAGCTGCTTGTATCTGCAAAAACCAAGAGACGTTCTCTACTGGCAGATAAGATTACCGGAGATAATATCTACAAGGCACTCATTTTCTTTGATAAACTGTATGATAAAATGAATGAAGCAGAGAAACGAGAGTTTCTGTCACAGTTAGTGGATAATGTATAGATTTATGAAGAACGGAAAGAAAATGGTCAGTGGCTAAAATCTGTGTTTTATAAAAAATTGACTTGAGGTTGTATTTGTCATATAATCTGTATAGACTATATAGAAAAGAGGCGAGATCATGTACTTTAAATTATTGCTATCAGAAGAAGAAAATAAGGAACTTGAAGAAAAGGCAAGAGAAATTGGCTTGGATAAGACAGCTTATATAAAGAAATGCTTAAAACTGGAAGCATCTGAAAAAAACATTTTTACAGTGGAATATGCTGCCAATCTTGCAAGAACAAAATGGCCCAAAGGAATGTCATTTACATTATGCGAGTTATACGGAGATGACTGGAAAAAAATCCAAAATGGTGTAGCAGGTGTTTTAGGAAGAAATTTCTACAAATATGTTAAAACAACAGCTACTGATTTTGAAATCCTTGAGAAGAAGGAAGTAATTATTGCCGACCAAAAGAGGATGCAGAATCAATATGTTTTAAAAAAATAAAAACTATATGGTGCATACAGTGTTGACAAATGTTTCAAAGTATGATAAAACTATATGCAACAGACAGAAAAGGCGGTTCTGACACCGCCTTTTATTACAGAAAGTATCTGTATGCACCATACAGAAGAAAGAGGGGGATAACATTACGCAGATTGTGATTGTAGTTAAGTAAATATTTTCTTCAGCAATTAGAAGAACTTCAACTCAAATCAAAGCTGCTGACAACAGAAATGTTCTTAAAGTCAGGCAAGCCCCAAAAGAGCTTATATGAAATAGACAATAAAGAATATTTTTTCGAGGAAAAGCAGCATGAAATTACTTATAAGGTATCAGAGTCGATAAATGATATTCTTAAATAAGGAGCGTGTTTAGAAATGAATAGAGTAGAAAAGGAAAAACTAAGAAAAATACTTACTAAAAATGCCAAATTATTTCAAATGGCAATAGAAGATAGGAGAGAATATTGCATGAAGGAAGACTTTCATTTATTCACATTTATAGAAAACGAATTATTTAGCTGGGAATTGCAGATCGCAATTGACTGTGCTACAGAAGGTCGAATTCATTTGATGATGTTCCTGCATCCGGTTGTAATTACAACAAAAACAAAGCTGGCATATATTGAGTTTGCGAATGAGGCAAATTTATATTTGGCATCTGCAATGGGGAGATTTTGGGTAAATGATGATAACGACTATTGTTATGAATGTTATCTTCCAGAATTCTTGCTTGAACATGAGAAGGATTTGGAGAACCAGTTGTTTGATAAGCCATTTGCCCATTTTAGAGACTGTTTAACACCACTTATGAAAATGAAAAATGGAGAATGGAATTCAAAACTTGCTATAAAATATCTTACGGAGTTAAGAGAAAAAGGTTATGTCGATAATGAAGAATATAATCTTTGGTAGTTTATTAGGAGGTGTTATGATTTGAACTTTAGATATGAGAATCTGAACGAAAAATTATTTGATGAAGTGATTGCGTTTTCCTACAGCATGGGCTCAGGACTTGGAGGTCCTGGAATGATTGCAATGCTTACAAGAGATGGTAAGGAATATGTGATAGGGGAGGAAGGTTTTGAGGGAAATTGGCTCTATCCTGAACACACATTTCCATTTATGGCAGAGGCATTTTTAGAGGATAGTGATAAATGGTTCCGGATTAGCAAAAAACATGCATCAGAAAATATTTATTGCCGCAAAGATTTGCAAAGTCAGATTAACTATGTAATTGAAAATTATCGCAAGAAAAAGGGATTGTTATCCAATTGGGAGTCTATGATATGGCAGATACTTGGGATAGATGATGTGGAGCATATTATCTATGATAAAACTGAAGAATTTCGCGAGCGGGATGAACAAAAGAGAAAACAATCAGAAGAGCATTTCAAAAGTGTATTATTAAAGCCAGACTCCTTCGAGTGGCATAAGCTTTACGATAACAATTGCATACCGAAGGATGAAGATGTGGAAACATCGTTCCTTCAGGGATACTACCTGTTGTTATTTAAGAGCATTAATGCTTCTAGAATTGATGGTGTCATGATGACCATTGCATTTCAGAGAGACCAGTGTAGTGAAGGTGTGGAAGAAATGAATGCAAAAGTAGAAGCGTATAATCTTTTTTATCAGCGATTTGAGGATGTGCGAGGACCATTGGAAATCCCTGCAAAGCAAGATGAAAGTCCAATGAAAGAATTTGAAAAATCGTTTCAGGGAAGATTATCCTGTTATAGTGTTAATGCAAGAGGTAAATTTATTCGTTCATACAGTTCACTGGAGGAAGCGAAAAAGGGAGCTATGTATTGGCTTAAGGTCTGGGGAGGTATTGACAGCGAAAATGTCATTCCGTATGGAAGTATCCGCTATGATGCATTAGAGATTCACAAACGGGAGCTTCGTGAGGCTGAATTGTATATGACTTTTATTACAAGGTATGCAGATGTTATTGAGGTGATCAAAAAATATGATTATCCGGGAAATGCTGTAGATGAAGTGGCAGAGGTACTTGGAATTACCAGAGACGAGGTTGTATTCATATACGGTTTGTTTGATCCGGTATTGTTTTCTACTTCAAGACTCCAGATAATAAAGAAAATACTAGGAGAAATTCTATGAGATATTATAATTTCGCACTGTATGCAAGTGCAGAACAGATAAGAGAGAATACAACAATTAACCTTCGGAAATACGCTTATGAGAACCCGATTGCAGCAGTCAATAACTACATGTACAAAAGACTGGATAATGATGTGGCATTCTTAGCTTATCGGGAGGAAGGAAATACGATATTTGCAGTCTTTGTTTATGACGAAAAAAAGAAAACCTTTGCTGATGCATTTTCTCATGCTACAAATGTGTTGAAAGAAGACTTTTCTGTAAACAGAATAAAAACAGCTCCTTATGAAATTACTATGTATCAGGCACTTGACTTCCTTCTGGAAGCTCAAAGAAGGGATTTCTCGAATATAACGACCAGATTTATAGAATTATCAAATTTGTGGATTTACAATTACTATAATAATGAAAAGATATCATTTCATTATAATTTCGAGGAGAGAATTGTTTCAGACAAAAGCAGCTGTGCGAATGCTATATATGATCCGACATTTATTCATGAACTTACAAATATTGAAGAACATGAAAATGCATTGGATTTTAAAGGCTTCTTTACATATGGTATTTACAGGGAATCCAGGCACAGCAAAGACGTCTGTGGCAAGGCTATTTGCGGAGATTCTGAAGGATGAAAAAGTGCTATCTACAGGGACATTTGTAGAGGCTGGACGAGCAGACCTTGTAGGAGATCATGTTGGTGCTACAGCACCGCTGGTGAAAAGAAAGTTTAAGGAAGCACAAGGTGGAATTTTATTTATAGATGAGGCATAGAAAGAATTTCACACCGTCGAACGCTACATTGAATGCTGTGCAAAAGTCACCTCGAAAATCGTTCCCCCAGTCTTGCCTGATTTGATACAAATACTGCCATCATGTACTC
>OGDN01003870.1_pt1 | contig 14703 bp, 10 predicted proteins | sample 1570271 | NCBI WGS metagenome assembly OGDN01 (sample SAMEA4384481, study PRJEB24528) | human gut metagenome | reverse complement strand
GGAAAATCGAGAAAATGAGTGAACCTGTACAGGTTTACACTGCTTGCCAATTTGTAAAACACCCGCAAGCATGAAATGCAAAACGAAATTGAGTTTTTCAATCTCGAATTGACTTTTCGGCAATTTAGGAGTATAATATTGTCGTAATTTTGCGTACTTTGTTTTCTTCATGGGGTGACTTATATGGCTATGAATTATAACAAACTTTGGAAACTGCTTATTGATCGGAATATGATGAAAAAGGATTTAATCCAGTTGGCTGGAATATCCACAAATGCCATGGCTAAAATGGGAAAAGGTGGCGATGTCTCGACACAGGTTTTGAGAAAAATCTGTATTGCATTGGATTGTAAAATTGAGGACATCGTTGAAATTATTCCAGATGAGTCCGTTTTTTTGGACATCTAACATGGTATTTTTAGAAAGGAAGGTGTAGAAGTATGTGGTGCAAAAATTGTAACATGGAAACAAACGAAAAAACCTGCCACATTTGCGGTGAAGATACAATCGAAGACCTTCCTGTTGAGATTTATTGGTGCAGCCATTGTCGAACTCCGATTATCCAAGTTGCTAAACAAGCAGACAAAGGGATTTGTCCGCTGTGCAAATCCAAAACAAAATATATGACAGCAGACCTTCGTCCTGTATTTCCCCAGGAACGATTATTGCTTGAAATCTTGCTGGAGAAAAAACCGCATGAATTTCGGGAAAAATCAGTGTGGGCATCTGATAGCAGATATTACATAGATGGTAAATCCATTTCGATTGCCAGCAAGACATTTCAGGATGCTGATACTGATGCGATAGCAGAGATTTTGAAAGTCGAAGAACCGAACAACACCTACGACTTCTTCAATTCCCATATCGCAACTTTCATTGAGGCTAATGAAAATAGACTTCATTATCTCATTGATGAAGCGCATCGGTTTGTAAAACACGCTGCGTCTAAGTTTGATGAGGAACACATTGTTGTGTCCTTCTCAGGAGGTAAAGACTCAACAGTTACTGCCGATGTTGTAACTAAGGCGTTGAGCAATCCTGAGTTGACGCACATTTTTGGGAACACAACGCTTGAGTTCCCATACACAATCCAGTATGCACAGAGATTCAATGAAGCACATGAGCAATGCTTCTGGATCGCAAAGAACAACGAACAAGATTTTTATGATGTATGCGAGGATATAGGCCCTCCCGCACGAATGATGCGTTGGTGTTGTTCAATGTTCAAGACCGGCCCGATTACTCGTATCATCAATAAACTATATAGAGATTCGAGGATTTTAACTTTTTACGGTATCCGCAAATCCGAATCTGTGAGCAGAAGCAAATATAACCGTATCGAAGATGATGCAGAATCTGTAAAGATTCAGCAGCAGACGGTTGCTTCTCCGATTTTCTTCTGGAAGGATCTCGATATTTGGCTCTACATTTTGGCGGAGGAAATTGATTTTAATGATGCCTATCGCCTTGGCTATGACCGAGTTGGATGCTGGTGCTGCCCTAATAACAATCAGAGAGCGCAGTTCCTTTCCAGAATCTATATGCCGGAGCAATCGAAAAAGTGGCGAGACTTTCTTATATCTTTTGCAGAAAAGATTGGAAAGCCTGATCCAGAAGTTTATGTTGACACCGGGAAATGGAAAGCTCGCCAGGGAGGTAACGGCCTTGCTTCTGCGGGCGATGTAAAAATTCGCTTTACGAATTGTACAACAGAGGAACACGCAAAGATATATCGTTTGGTTCGCCCCTTTGATGATGAACTTGTCGGTATGTTCACACCGTTTGGTCGTGTTGCTCCTGAGCTTGGTCAGAAACTTCTTAACGAAGTTCTTGTCCTTGATAATAGAACCAATGTCCCAATTTTGTCTATTCAGCCTTTCGGTCAGCAGGGATACGACTATGCTGTAAAAATCCGAACCATGAACGTTGCAGACCATGACGATTTGCAGCGCATGGTTGGATATCAAATTCGTAAATTCAATGCTTGCCGTAAATGCTTGAAATGCGAGTCGTTATGTAGAGCAGGAGCCATTTCAATCGTAGGAGACAGCTACTACATTAACCCAGACAAGTGCGTCCATTGCAAGATGTGCGTGACACCGAAATATCTTGATGGCGGCTGCATGATGGACAAGTATTTAAGAACAAAGTAATTAGAACTGAGGTAGCACTATGGCTATGAAATTTAGAGCCCATGATACTTTCTTCATTCGTAAAGGATGGTTAAGTAAGGGCATGAAGTATGTCTGCAACAAGCCAGATGTTTTTGTTGATAAAAATGATAATCCCATGGATGTGCTGGGCATTGGCTCTAACATGGTCAAAGCATTGAGGTATTGGCTTCAGGCCGTTGGACTCACAACAGAGCCTAACTCTGGTCGTCGAACACAGAGCTTTACTGAATTAGGCAAGTCCATTTTTGAGCATGACCGCTTTATTGAAGAAACAGGAACCTTATTCCTATTGCAGTATAAACTTGCATCCAATATAGAGGATGCAACTGCGTGGTATTACTTCTTCAATGAATTTACGATGTCTGAGTTCACAAAAGAAGATTTTGTTGCAAGCATTCAAAACTATGTATTGATGAATGACGCAACAGCTTCGGTTGCGATTCGTTCCTTGAATGACGATTTCACTTGCATCATCAATACTTATTTGCCGAAGCATAAGGCTGGAACACCGAAAGCAAGTCCCGAAAACAATATTGACTGCCCGTTTGGTGACCTGGGACTTGTTGATGTGTTGAGCAAAACCCGCCGTACATACAAGAAAACAATTCCGGCAGTATCTTCTATCAACCCGTGGGTTGCTCTGGCTGTAATCTTGGATCAGTCTCAAGGTCGGAAAGAAATCAGCTTAAATGAACTGCTGACAGCACCGTGTAACATCGGCAAGGTGTTCAATTTGGATGCGATTTCCATGCTGGACTTACTGCGTGGAGTTGAGCGGTTGGGTGAGATTAAAATTATCCGAACCGCTGGTTTGGATGTCGTCAGAATCCTTTCGGATAGGGATTTCCAATCTTGTGTTGAGATGTACTATTCCAGTTTTGACGAGCAGAATTGAGGAGAATTGGACTATGAGTAAAATGATCTCTGTTGCATCAGGGTTTCAGTATTCGGTAAATATCGGATATGACCTGAACAACGACGATAAACTTAAAAACTTTATACCGACGAGATCTGCACTTGAACTCCTGGAGGATATTCTGCTTAGTACAAGAAATACCTCGACAGATAGAGCAAGAGTGCTGATTGGTGCTTACGGCAAGGGCAAGTCTCACATCGTCCTTACCATTATGGCCATGCTGATGAAGCGTGACCTTTCCCTGTTTGAAAAAACGTTACCTAAGATATATGAAAATCCGCAACTTCATAGCTGCGTTAAAAACTACTATGAAAGCGACAACAGAATTCTTCCGATTATCATTACCGGTAGCAACACAAGCTTAACTCAGGCGTTCCTGCTTGCACTTCAGCGCACATTGGCTGAAAATGACTTGCTGGATATTATGCCTGAAACAAATTATAAGGCTGCTATCTATGCTATTGAGCGTTGGAAAAAGGAGTTCCCGAGTACATACGAGAAATTCAAGGAATCATTAGATATTCCTGTCTCGAAGTTCATTGCTGAACTCGAAGATTATAGCATTACTGCGTATGAGAAATTTGAGCGCATATACCCAACTCTTACTGCGGGTAGCGTGTTCAACCCATTCTTGGGTTTTGATGTCGTCGAATTATATGAGGGAGTTGTTAAAAGTCTGAAAGCCAAAGGCTTCACAGGTGTGTATGTTATTTACGACGAGTTCAGTAAATTCCTTGAAGCCAATATATCCGAAGCATCTGTTAGCGACACAAAAATGCTTCAGGACTTTGCTGAAAAGTGTAACCGAAGTGGTAATCTGCAAATGCACCTGATGCTTATCTCCCACAAGGAAATATCCAACTACATCGACACACTTCCTAAACAGAAGGTAGATGGATGGAGAGGTGTTTCTGAGCGATTCACTCATGTGCATCTGAACAATAACTTTACTCAGACATACGAAATTATAGCTTCCGTTATTCAGAAAAATTCTGAGCTGTGGGAGCAGTTTTGTCATACCTATGGAGAGAACTTTGAAAGTGTTACTCAAAGATATACTGGTCATTCCTTGTTCTCTGAGATGGCAACATCTGAGCTTGGCGCAATGATTAAAGCCTGCTATCCCCTCCACCCCGTGTCTACATTTATTCTTCCTCGTCTTTCCGAGTGTGTAGCACAGAATGAACGAACCCTGTTTACTTTTTTGTCTGCGAATGGTGCTGCAACATTGCCCAGCTTCTTAGAAAAGTTCCATGATGATTGTTTTGGTGTTATTACACCGGATATGATTTATGACTATTTTGAGCCGCTGTTCAAAAAGGAAGTTTATACGAGCGATCTTTACAAGACTTATCAGTTGACTGCACTTATTCTTGCAAAGCTGGATGAGCAGTCCCTTGAAAGCAAGATTGTTAAGACGCTTTCTCTGATTTATACTCTGGAACAGTTTGAAAAACTGGCTCCGACCCGTGATGAGTTGGTTGGCATTTATTCCGTTGGATATACAGTGCCAGAGGTCGAAAAGGCAATCGACAATCTAATTGGCAGAGAATTTGTTGTATATTTGAAGCGAAGCAACAATTATCTTCGCCTTAAACAGACTTCAGGTGTAGATATTCGGCAGAAAATCAGTGATACGATTGCCGCACAGAGAGGGAAAGTCTCTGTCAAGGACACATTGAACAAAGCGAACTTTGACAGCTTTGTTTATCCGTCCAGATATAATGATGAACGAGAAATGACTCGCTATTTCTCCTTTGTGTTTATTGATGCCGCAGAAATAACCGCAGAGACAAACTGGAACATCAAGAGCGAAGGTATTCCTGGCGATGGTGTTGTATATGGTATTATTCCAAGTCGAAAGGTTGACCTTAACGAAGTCAAAACTCGACTGCTGAACACAAGTACCCAGGCAAAACAGGCTGTGTTTGTGCTGCCGAAAAACTATTCCGATATTTCTGAGGTTGTTGCTGAGTTCAATGCGGTATCCATTCTCCGAGAAGCCGCAAGCGATGATAAGGTTCTTTTTGATGAATACGAAGTGATTTATGAAGATCTCCGTGAGGTAATCAATGCCAATATCAAAGCCTATACCCGGCCTGAGAATTTCATGGCTCGCTACATCCACTATGGCGAAGAACGCTATATTGGTCGTAAAGCAGCATTGACCGGATTACTTTCTGATATTTGTGATGAGATGTTCTCTCAGACGCCTATTATCAATAACGAAGCAATAAACAAGGAAGATATTACATCTATCGCCTATAACAGCCGCAGTAAAATCATTTCTGGCCTGTTGCGAAATGAACTTGAGAAAGGATTAGGGCTGACGGGTTCTGGACAGGAAGTATCTATCATGCGAAGCACATTGATTCGCACGGGGGTACTCGTTGAAGAATCTGGCTGTACAAAAATCAACCTTTGTCCTGATGATCCGTATCTCGAAAACGCTTTAGCAACGATTGTTGACTTCATTCGTGAAGCTCGCCAGAATGGACAGATGAATTTTGGAGAGTTGTATCGTCGTCTTACCGGTGCAGAATATCACATCGGTATACGAAAGGGACTCATCCCTATTTACCTGGCTGCGGTTCTCCATGAGTTTAAGCAGAGCGTTCTTCTTACCGACCGCTTTGGTCAGGTGGCAACCTCTACCGATGTTTTATTACAGATTAATGCAGAGCCCTCCGCATTTTCTGTGACCTATCTGGATTGGAACCCGGAAAAAGAGCTCTTTGTCACAAACTTGGCAGGGATTTTCCATGACTATGCTCTTGAAGCAGAAAAAGCAAACAATGAACATGACTATGTTGTACTCGCAATGCGTCGTTGGTATATGTCTTTGCCGAAGTACGCCAAGGAGATTAAGCGAACTATCTCTGGCGAAAAGGTTGATAAGAGATACACCGCATTCACACGCTTGCTAAGACAAAACATCGGCTCGCACGAGTTCCTGTTCCAGCGACTGCCCGAAGCATTCGGATATGCGGCGGAGTTTGAACCTGGTGTAGTAGAGAATGTTGCAGCGGCTAAAAACTATTTCGACAATGCAATCATCGTGTTGAAGAAAAGCCTTATTCGAGAGGTAAAGGAGCTGTTTGCTGCTCCTCATACAAAGCGTTTTGGAATGACATCCCTCTCGTCTGTGATTAAGGACTGGTGTGAATCGCTGGATGCAACAGTTTACGAGCAGTTATTTGCAGATGGAACAGAGAAATGCCTTGCTCTGTTCCGCTCAATCACCAATGATGAGGATACTTTCATCGCACGACTCGCCAAGATTGCGACAGATTTGAGGTTGGAAGATTGGGACGACAACACCCACAATCGCTTTTCCAAAAATCTGACCAAGTATAAGGTAACTGCAGAACAGTATCATTCCAAGACTGAACAAAAGAACGATAGCCACTCCGATAGCAGCTACCAGGTAACTTTCGTAGATGAGAGTGGGACAACTAATACAAAACGATTTGACAGAGTTGAGATAACCAAGCGAGGGAAATTGCTACTCAACGCAATTACCTCTGATATTGAATCTATGGGACACTCTATCTCTGAACAAGAAAAGCGTCAGATCCTGATGGAGGTTCTGAAGAAGATGTGCTAAGGAGGGATAAATATGGCTTACTTTGATAATGCATCTACCACATTTCCAAAACCAGAAGCTGTATATACATTTATGAGCGACTTTTACAGAAGCAACGGTGCCAGTGCTGGTCGTGGAAATTATGGCGCATCTCTTTCCGCAGGAGCGTTAATTGCGGAAACCAGACAGCTTTTACAAGAGCTGCTGCATTGTCAAGCAAAGCAGGTCGTGTTCACCCCTACCGCTACAATAGCTTTGAACATTGTTCTTCAGGGTTTAGTAAAGATGGGTGTGAAAGAGGTCTACATCAGCCCATTTGAACACAATGCCGTGACTCGCACCCTACACGCATTTGAGGTGAGCGGTCAGATCAATGTTCACAAGCTCGTAGTATCAGAGAGTATGGTCTATGACCTTGAGCGAATCCGTTATCAGTTTGAAGCGAAACGCCCGGATTTAATTGTAGTGAGCCATGCAAGCAATGTTTTTGGCCTGATTTCCCCGGTTGAGGAGATATTCAGGTTGGGCAAACAATTTGATGCCTATACCGTTGTAGATATGGCTCAGACCGCAGGTTTGGTAGATTGCAATGTAGGCTCTAATGTGATTGATTTCGCCGTGTTTGCCGGACATAAGACGCTTTACGGCCCGACCGGTATCTCCGGATTTATTATGAAGCCAGAGATAAAGTTGCCGGCAGTTATCTTTGGTGGCACAGGCTACGAATCAGCGAACCAAGATATGCCCCTTTCCCTCCCGGAAAGATATGAGACGGGAACAATGAATCTGATCGGGGTCGCCGGACTTCATGCTGCACTTAAATGGATCAACGACATATCCATTTCGTCCTTGAGAGAAAAAGAAGCTCAGAATAGACAGCGTTTGCTTGAGATTCTGGATGACTACTGGTTTATCAAGGTTGTAGGTAACTTTCCTAAAAACGAATATGTGGGGATTGTTTCCTGCCTGATTGATGGAATCAGTAGCGATAGCGCTGGAAAGATCTTTGATGAAGTGGGTATTGCAGTCCGAACCGGCTTACAATGCGCTCCGCTGGCACATGAATTTGCTGGAACCTACCCGGCAGGAACCATACGCTTCAGCGTGAGCTATTTCACAACGGAGCAGGATTTCCAGGAGCTTATTAGTGCTCTTGACCATATCGAAGAAAATATATAAACAGGGGGTGATCGCATGAGTTTTACAGATATTGATATAAAGCCGGAATACCGTTCTCGTTTGGATAATGTCATTAAAGATTTCTATATTCCTGTTTTGAAAGAAGCGGTTCTTTATAAAAGAGCAGTTGGTTTCTTTTCCTCTACTGCCTTAGTTGAAATGTCTGCTGGAATATGCGGTCTTGTAAAGAATGGTGGAAAAATCCAGTTGATAGCATCACCTCGCTTATCTGCTGAAGATATTGACGCTATTAACGATGGTCTGAGGCGTAGGGATGATGTGATTGAAGAAGCTCTAATTCGTGCGTTGTCAGAACCGATGGGAGCACAGGAAACTGCAAGGCTGAATCTCCTGTCAAATTTGATTGCATCAGGCGTTTTGGAAATCAAGATTGCTTTTCTTGAGACTGAAAACTCGGTTGGTATGTTCCATGAAAAAATGGGGCTTATGTATGACCGAGAAAATAATATTATCGCTTTTTCTGGTTCTATGAACGAGAGCTTCAATGCTTTCAGACAGAACTATGAAGCCGTAGATGTATTCAAATCCTGGACAACTGACGAAGAAAGGGTTTTGACAAAGCAATCCGCATTCAATGCCATGTGGAATGACTATGAACCGAGTATTCGTGTCCGTGATTTCCCACAGGTATCTGAATTGATTATTCAAAAATATCAGGTATCTAAGGGTACGGATTTAACTCTTGACGATGGTTTTTTAGGCGAAGATCCCGAGTCCTTTGGCAGCAGCGACAGAAAAGATACTATCAATGGACCGCACATTCCTGCAAAGGTTAAAATGCGTCCTTATCAGATCGATGCAATTAGCAGTTGGGCTGCTAATAATTACCGTGGCATTTTCGATATGGCCACCGGTACAGGCAAGACATATACGGCTTTGGCTGCTGTTGCTACTCTCTATAAAGCAACCAAGCAGAATTTGGCTGTCTTTATTGTCTGTCCATATCAGCACCTTGTTGAGCAATGGAAAGATGATATTGTTGCGTTTGGTATGAAGCCCATCGTATGTTATTCGGCTTCGGCGCAGAAAAACTGGAAAGAACGCCTAAAAACCGCAGCGACAAGTTTCAATCTTGGAGTTCAAAACCATTTTTGTGTAGTAACGACAAACGCAACTTTCTCTGGAGATTACGTCCAGAGTATCGTCAAAAAGATGCGTGGCAATGTAGTTCTGGTGGTTGATGAAGCCCATAACTTTGGTGCGGAAAACCTTAGCACTACACTTATGGACAATATGAAATATAGGTTGGCACTTTCTGCAACTATCGACCGTCATGGTGATCCTGAAGGAACCAGGAAGCTGTATGATTACTTTGGAGAGAAGTGTATTGAGTACACTCTTAAAGATGCGATTGATAATAAGATGCTTACCCCATACTATTACCACCCTGTCGTTGTTTCTCTCAGCGAGACAGAACTTGAGGAGTACCTTGATATAAGCGCAAAAATCAGAAAGAATGTTCACGCTGATAAAAACGGAAAGGTCATTCTTAGCGAATATGCGAAAACGCTTCTTATCAAACGAGCACGACTGGTATCTGGTGCTGTCGAAAAAATAGATGTCCTGCGTGACCTTATGCAGAACTATAAAGACGACAATCATATGTTGGTTTACTGTGGTGCCACTACCATGCATGATGTGGATTACAAAGAAGGCAAAGCGCATATCGAGGATATTCGACAGATTGATTTAGTTGCGGATATGCTTGGAAACGATTTTGGTATGCGTGTTTCTAAATTCACATCTGAGGAAGATGCGGCAGAAAGAGAGCGTATCAAAGCTGATTTTGATGCCGGAGACCATTTGCAAGCGGTGGTTGCTATTCGATGCTTAGACGAGGGTGTAAATATTCCAAGCATTAAGACTGCTTTCATTATGGCAAGTAGTACAAATCCTAAAGAGTATGTTCAAAGACGAGGACGAGTTCTCAGACTCTTTAGGGGAAAAAACTTTGCAGTTATCTACGATTTCATTACCCTCCCATTCGCTCTTGACTGCATGGATCAGATAGATGCCGAGACGCTGGAAAGCGGCAAGGCTCTGGCAAAACGAGAGATTTTACGAATGAAGGATTTTGCGTCTATTGCTGAAAATCCTTTTGACTCTGATGAATTGATTTCTCAGATTCAGAGTGCATACGAAATTGAGATTGACGACGAAAATCAGGAGGACGATGACTATGTCTAATGAAAAAGGTATCGACCCTAAAAAATTAAATGCCATGAAAATGAAAATTCTCAAGGCAGAACAGGAAAATTTAAGAACCAAAGACAAAACGACCGATCAGATGGTGGATCATATCAGAAAGATTATCACCACCGAAGCAAAAAAAGGGTTTTAAGGAGGTGTTTCAATGTTAATTAAGTCACTTAAGATGGAGAACTTCCGACAGTTCAAAGGAACAACGGCAGTTACATTCTCTTGCGACCCGGATAAAAATGTCACCATTATTTTGGGTGACAACACCTTTGGTAAGACCACATTGCTTCAGGCATTTAACTGGTGTTTCTATGAAACCGTAATGTTCGATAACAACCCGGACTTCCTTCTGAATTTGGAAGTTGCCAACGGGCTGAACAACGGTGACTCTGCAACGGTTTCCGTGGAAATCTGTGTAATTCACAATGGTGTTGAATATGTGATTACACGCTCTCAGCAGTATATGTGCTCTAACAAGAAAGTATCGGGAGCACAAAAAAGCCAGGTAAAGGTTTCATACAAGCAGCCTGATGGTCAAACTGAATCCGTTCGTGCCACCGAGGTTAAGAATGTCATTGAGAATATTTTACCAAAAGACCTTTCTACATATTTCTTCTTTGACACCGAGCGTGTTCGCAGCATCAGTACAAGAAAAGATGTTTCCGATGCCGTAAAGGGGTTGCTTGGCCTTTCTATCATGGATAGTGCAATCAAGCATATTGGCACAAAAGGAAACAAAAAGACTGTTCTTGGTAAACTCTATGGTGCAATGGACACCGATGGGGATAAAAGGGCTCGTGATGCTCTGGACATGATTCAAAGCTCTGAAGCCAAGCGTGAAGCAATCAAGGAGCAGTTGGAAACCTGTGCTTCTCAAATCAAGCAGTATGAAGTTCGCAAAGGCCAGTTAGATGACATTCTGCGTGACAACCAGACTACGGCAACTCTCCAGAAAAAGAAAGAAGATCTGGAACGTCGCCTTTCCGCAGAACGGAGTTCTTTGGAAAGCACTATGGGACTGTTCTTTAAGGAATTTAGCAAAGGCTCTCTGCAAATGTTTGCGCAGCCACTTCTTGGCAGAGCAAAAGACTTCCTTGCTGCCACAAAGATTGATGATAAAGGTATCCGTGACTTGACTGCACCTACCATTCGTGAACTTATCAAGCGTGGGAGATGTATCTGTGGTGCCGAAATCTGTGATGGCAATGACGCCTATAAGCACTTGATGGAGGAACTGAACTATGTTCCACCTGAATCAATCGGCAATACGGTTCGTCATTATCGAGAGAAACTTAATTCGTTCTCCAGAAATGCCGACCATACATATGACAGCCTGACTTCTCGATACCAGGAGATTTATCGTTCTAAGGCTCGCATTCAGGAATGGGATGATGAACTGACTGATATTAGCGTTCAGATCAAGGGCAAGGAAAACATGAAGCAGTACGAGGTCGAACTGACGGATGTTAAAAAGCGCCTTAGAGAATTGAATGATAAAAAAGAGCGCCTGATTCGTGACGATGCAACCTTGAAAAATGACATTGAACGCTATAAGAAAGTATATGACAGCTTAGTGGCTGTGTCTGGCAAGAACAAAGAAACCATGCTGTTCATCCAGTATGCTGAAGAAATCTTGGATTGGCTTTCTACTACATACAAGGAAAAAGAGGCATTCATTCGAGATGCTCTCGAAACCAAGGTTAATCATATCTTCGAGCAGATGTATCACGGACACCGAAGGGTCTCTATTGACCAGAGGTATCAAGTTACTCTGCTTACCACCATTGAGGACAAGGAAGTGGCAGCAGGTGAATCTGAGGGTTCTAACCGAGTAAAGAGCTTTGCATTTATTGCTGGTTTAGTTGCTCTGGCGAAAGAGAAACTCATTGCAAATGCTGGTGAAGAAGGATTTAACCTTTCCTCTGAACCATATCCTCTGGTAATGGACGCTCCGTTCTCCAATGCCGACGAAACACATACCGCAAATATTTCTAAGGTGTTGCCGGAAATTGCAGAACAGGTCATCATGTTTGTTATGCAGAAGGACTGGCGCTATGCCGAGCCTGTTATGGCTTCTCGTGTGGGCAAACAGTACACTCTGAAGAAGCAGAGTGAAACTTATACTATTCTGGAATAAGGAGGGAAAAGGAATGTTTGAGAATGATTATAATATCACTGGCAAACACGCTTCATATCTGAAGTTTCTTGCCGCTAAGAATTCGGGAGCTAAGGGCGCAGATGATTCCTCTCCTACTTCGGCCAGAATTTTTGAGAGGTACATTGATGTCTATATGAATGCCGCTATCTGGGGGCTGCTGTATGAAAGAACTGCACCTCGTGATACCGCATCAGATGACAGAGCAAGAATATATGCCGATGCCTATGCTACGGAAAGAGAAAACTGCGTATTCCTGTATCGAATGGTGATGTTGCTTGACAAGACAACCACATTGGAACCGACCGTTCGTGTAGATCGAGCTTTTCGCTATGATGTTCAAGAAGATAAAAAAGAAGAATTTGCAGCTAACATGGACTTGTTCCACTCCTATGTTCGTGGCGGCATAGAAGAAATGTATGAGCAATTCACTGATGGATGCTCTACAAGAGATGACTATATGAATAAGGTCTATGAGGTTCTTACTACATTTAGACAAGAAATAGCTGGCCTTTCTTATGAGGATGAGCTTGCTAAATTAATCGGATGATAGAGATGAGCAAAACGCAAGTTTTGCAAAGACGAGGCACAATATATAGATTTCAAGCAAATCAGACGGAACTATTTATTGTATTCTCTCTTGAGCAAATCGGAGTTTTGCTCATCCCTGTTGGATGAGATTAAGGAGGTGATTATATGGACAACATAAATTTCTATGAGTATGCGTTTACGATACTCTCTGAAGCGGGCCATGTAACCACCTCCTCTCCTATTTATGTCAATCATTCTTCTGGCGAGACCTTATATATCGACTCTTCGAAAGATGTGGTAACAAATCGATTCGAGCGTGACTTGCTTTCGCTAATCGACAATGTATCGCTTCTTGTAGATGTGCGTTGGCCAGGTGTTGTCCCTGAACTTGACGAGAATGTTCAAATTTACTCTGCAACAGTCGATTTTTCCGAGCGATGCCGCAGTCAGAATATTGCCGATATTCATCATCTGCTACAAAAATACTGGAACTGTACACACAGCATTGTTTTCTTCAAAAACAAGGAGAGCTATCTCCTCTCGTTTGCTGATAAAGATCGTTCACATATCTTGTCAGATTGGTTTTCTATCACATACGAATGGGATAAGATTGTTGAACGAGTAGGTATAGAAAACATCGCCATTGATACCTGTGAAAATTATTTTCTGGATTTCCTTTATGCGACAGCTCGTGAGTATTGTATCCGCCCGGTATCCTTTGAAGAAGCGTCCTATGGCTTAATACCCCTTGACTATATATCAAAGAGTCTTTCTTCTGATATTCCTCTGTCCAGGGATGAACTCAAGAATATGATAAGGGATAACCTATTGTTCTTTGAGTTGATGTATGGTGACGACTATGTCGAACCTCAATACACCGGCATGGAGGAGCGAACCTACTATCACAATATTTCGGATGAAATCGACCGGATTAGTTTCGAACTTGAACTCGAAGATACAGATGACGAGGAGCAGCTTAGCTTTGAAGATGATCTGGATGACAACGATAATGATGACATCCTCGATGATTACGACGAAGATATTGATCCTGCAATATTCGATGATCCTACTCTAATGGTTAAATGGCTTGAGCAGCAGGAAAAGCAAAACGCTGTATTCGTCGAGGGTGCTCAACGCTATAAGCAGGAACATCTTGAAGCAGAGCGTCGTGAGCAGGAGCGTCTGGAAACGGAACGCCGAGAGCAGGAACGCTTAGAAGCAGAGCATCGTGAGCAGGAGCGTCTGGAAGCGGAACGCCAAGAGCAGGAACGCTTAGAAGCAGAGCATCGTGAACAGGAGCGTATCGAGAAGGAACGCCAGGACCTATTTAATCGACTTGAACAAGAACACCTACAAAAGTTAAAAAAACTGGAGGAACAGCATCGTTCCAAGAAACAATCGCTTGGTAAACAGCTTTCACAACTTGAAGGATTGCAAAAGGAAAAAGAAGCTCGATTGACCAAGCTAACTTTCCTCCAATTCTTAGAAAAACGAACTATCGCTGCTGAGTTGATGGACTTGGATAAGAAAAAGCAGGAATTGCTTGCTCTTATACAGACAGCCGAGTCTGATTATGTAACCATGCGTGACCAAGAGCGTATGAACTTTAATCTCCTGCTGGTTGAAAAAGGATTATAAAGCCCATGTTCAGGATAAATCTCATTATCCCCGCTGCAAACCACACCGACCTTTACGATCAGATAGACATCATTCCGTTTGAAAAGCTGAAAGCGTTCTTTGAGGAATATCTGAAATAAGCGTCTTGTGCTTCTGCCTGTTGGCGGACATGATATTTTTGCTTGATCCGAACAATTTCCTGATGACAACTAAAAAGTCCACCAGTTATGATGCACTGCACATCATACTGGTGGACTTTTTCTGTAAAAAAATAAAAAACTGATATTCATATATCGCCATAACCAATATCGTTATCGTAGGCATG
>OGDN01003869.1_pt1 | contig 14708 bp, 20 predicted proteins | sample 1570271 | NCBI WGS metagenome assembly OGDN01 (sample SAMEA4384481, study PRJEB24528) | human gut metagenome | reverse complement strand
TCACCGCCAGCTACTTTGTGGCCGTGTGGAAGATGCTCCGCAAAAAAGGCTGCGTTCCCTCGGCGCTCACGCAGAATGTGAAAGACCTGCTGGCAAGTTCGGCCATCTCCAACATTCTGGACAACACGGATTTTCTGATCCTGCTGTCCCAAGCCCAGAGCGATCGGGCCATTCTCGCCAAGCAACTCGGTATTTCCGAGCATCAGCTCTCCTATATCACCCACTCCAATTCCGGCGAGGGACTGCTGTTCTATGGAAATGTGACCATCCCCTTTGTGGATCGGTTCCCCCGTGGGGAGATCTATGACCTGCTGACCACCCGCCCGGAGGATATGGCCCATGAGAGAACAGACCAGTAAGGCCGGGACTTCGGGACAAAAAGTCCCAAAGTCCAAGTTCCGCCCCAAAAGCCAACAGGAGCAGACCGCCGCCAGCAAGCTCCGCATGGAAAAGCAGGGCGAAAAGCTGGATGCGGCCAAGGAAAAGCTGGCAAAGCAGAAACCGCCCAAGAAGCCCGGCCCCATGAAAAAGGCGGGGCGGGCTGTGGGCGGCGGCGTTCATGGCTTTGTGCATGGCAAGCTGTATGAGGTGGAGCAGGAGAATGTGGGCACCGAGGGCGCTCACCGCTCCGAGCTGGTGGGTGAGTCCGCCCTGCGGCATGGCTCCCGGTATGCGAAGCGGCAAATCCGCCAGCATCCGGCCAAGGCAGTTCAAAAGGCCGAGTCCAGGCACATCAAGGCTACGGCGGATTATTACTACCGCAAGACCGTTGAGGAACACCCGGAAATGCGGGGCAGCGCCCTTTCCCGCTATATGCAGAAGCAGAAGATTAAACGGCAATACGCCAAGCAAGCGAGGGAGGCTGCCAAGGCCGGGTCAAAAGCATCCGAGAAAACAGCGGTCACAACGGAAAAGCTGGCGGCCCGTACCGTGGCCTTTGTCAAGCGGCATCCCGTAGGAGTGCTGCTCTTTCTGGCCTGTTTCCTGCTGCTGGTGATGATGCAGTCCTGTATGTCCTCGCTGGTGACGCTGGGCAACGGTGCGGCGGGGGCTATCGGTGCGTCTACCTACGCCGCCGAGGACGCCGATCTGCTGGGGGCCGAGGCCGCCTATTGTGCTTTGGAGGACGAGCTGCGGGATTATCTGGACACCTACACCCGTACCCACGACTATGACGAGTACCATTTCGACCTCGATGACATTGAACACGATCCCTATGTGCTGCTGTCGATGATCAGCGCATGGCATGAGGGGAAATGGACGCTGGCCGAGGTACAGGACACCCTGCAAATGTTCTTTGACCGCCAGTACATTCTTACCGAGTCCGTGGTGACGGAGCGGCGCTATTACATCGAAACGGACACTTGGACGGACGAGGAGGGCAACACCCACACAGACAGCTACCGGGTGTACTACGACTATTACATTTGCACCGTCACCCTCGAAAACTTCAACCTGTCCCATCTGCCCATCTACATCATGGGAGAGGATCAGCTTTCCCGGTATGCCCTCTATATGGCTACGCTGGGCAACCGTCCAGACCTGTTCCCCTCGTCCCCTTATGTGGCAAAGTACACGGGCGATCCCGTGGAGCACGAAGTTCCCGAGGCGTATCTGGCGGACGAAACCTTTGCGGCCATCCTTGCCGAAGCGGAGAAATACATCGGCTATCCCTATGTGTGGGGCGGCTACCAGCCCAGTACATCCTTTGACTGCTCCGGCTTCGTGTCCTATGTCTACAACCAATGCGGCTGGGACTTCGGGCGGCTGGGAGCGCAGGGGCTTTACAACATCAGCACCCGTGTCAGTTCGCCCCGACCCGGCGATCTTGTGTTCTTTACCGGGACTTACGATACCCCCGGAGTTTCCCATGTGGGCATCTATGTGGGCGATGGCTGGATGCTCCATTGTGGCGATCCCATCGGGTACGCAAACCTCAATACAAGCTACTGGCAGTCACACTTCTACGCCTACGGGCGACTTTCGTAATGGAGGATTTTTCGATATGGCAGTAACCAAAAGCGCAAAGATCGAGGCCGAGATTGAAAAGGTCAAGGCCAAAATTGCCGAACAGCAGACCCGGCTGAAGGAACTGGAACAGAAAAAGCTGGAGGCCGAAAACAGCGAGATCGTGGACATCGTGCGTGGCATGAGCATTTCCCTTGCCGAGTTGCCCTTGGTGCTCCAGAGGCTCCGGGCCGGGGAGACCTTGGGACAAAATGTCCCGAAGTCCGAAACGGAGGTGAGCGAATGAAGAAACGGTTTTCTATGCTGGCAGCCGCTCTGTGCGCCGTGCTGATGGTGGGCAGCCTGTCCGTCACGGCCTACGCCGGGGGCGGTGACGAGTACATCGAGCCTACCGAACAATGGGAGGGGCTTGATCCCGTGGAGGAAACACCTGCCCCTACCGTTGAGCCGGGGGAGAGCTTCACCGAGGATGGAAACCTTGTGACCCGTGACCTGCTCTACGACAAGCACACCAACAAGCAGTTTATCACCGTCCAGACCAGCGGCGGCAACACTTTCTATATCGTCATTGACTATGACAAGCCCGTGGACGAGGACGGCGAACAGTATCAGACCTACTTTTTCAGCGTTGTGGATGAGGCCGATCTGCTGGCCGCTGCCGAGGCCGCTGGCGTGGAGCTCCCGGCCTGTGCCTGCACGGTGAAATGTGCGGCGGGGGCCATCAACACCGATTGCCCCGTGTGCGCCGTCAATATGAGCGAGTGCGTGGGAACGAAGGCTGAGCCGGAACCTGTGGATGAGCCGGAGCCCACCGAGCCCGAGCCGGAGCAGAAAAGCAATACCGGGACGCTCCTGCTCATTCTGGCCGTTGCCCTCATCGGCGGCGGGGCAGGGTGGTATTTCAAGGTCTACCGCCCCAGGCACCAGCGGGCCGAACAGCCCGAGGAGGACTACGGGGACGAGCTGGAGGACTATGACGATACCCCGCCTTGGGACGAGGATGAGTCCACGGAGGATGACGCATGAGGTTTACCAACAGCCCCTATGAAAAAATGATGCAGGAGATCCCCCGGTATGAGAAGCCCGAGCCCGTCAAGGCCCCGGAGGGCAGCCGCTGCCACGGCTGCCCCTACTGGCGGGGCATTGGCTGCGTGACCTGTTACCGAGAACTGCTGGGCAGCGCAAAGGACAGGAGGTGACGGTGTGGCCCGTGAGCTGACCCGTGAGGAAAAGCGGGCGATCCACAAGCTGGTAAAATCCCTGTGCGCCAACTATGATAAGGACTACGGCTGCTTGCCGTTGGACTGCCCCTGCTATATGCTGGGGAAATGCTGGACAAGCGCATTGTGCCGCTACTTCCGGGCGGCGGTTTTGCCTGCTGATCCGGCGCTGGAGGTAACCCTGCTTTCCGATGGCCCCGCCCCGGAAACCCGGCCTTGCCCGGTCTGCGGCAGGGCCTTTCTCCCGGATGGCCGGACACGGTATTGCTCCGAGGTTTGCGCCGGGGCCGCAAGGCGCAAAAAGCAGCGTGACTATATGCGGAAATACAGGGGGTGATGTGTTAACATTTGCACTGAAAAAAGCCGCTCGTTTCAAGGCTTTCCGGGGCCAGATCAGACGGGGGCAATATCTTTTCCCGTCCGGCCCGGTTTTGCGGAAATACTGCTAACATTTCAAGGGAGGCGCAGAATGAAAGAAAACGCTGGCTACACCATCCGGCGCTTTATCCTGTTTGATAATGCCTGTGGCGTTGTGCTGGGGGAAAATCCCCACGCCCCAGCCCCCTTTGTCACATGGCGCTTCAATGAGCAGGACGGACACCGGGACTACTTTTGGGGCCACTATCACACCGACTTAAAACAGGCCGAGGCTGATCTCGCCGCTCGGGCCGGGGACTATCAGCGGCAGTACCGTGTGCGGCTTGTGGAGGATACCGGGCTACTCCCCAAACAGTCCACGATTGCCCAGCAAATGAAGGAGGCCGCAAAGCTGGCCGAGGCTGACCGGGGCGCTCCCGCCCCCAAGAAAAACAGCCCCAACCGGGGCGAAAGGTAAGGAGGTATCGCTATGCCTGAAAAGTACAATCCGCTGAAAAGCGCCGAGCTGTCCGGGGAGCAGAACTACAACATGATTGACGGTATTCTCAATAACGCCGTGGCTCCGTTGCCCCAGCCCCCGGAGAAACCCGTGGACAAGGTACGGGAAATGCCGCCCAAACGCCGGAGCCGGGAGCGTGAGGAACGATGACGAAAAAGCGCCGCCGCTGCGTCCATCTGAATGTGATGGTGACGCCGGAGGAGCAGGCGCTGATTGCCGAGCGAATGGCTGAGGCCGGAATCACCAACATGGGGGCCTATATGCGGAAGATGGCCCTCAACGGCTATGTGCTTCATGTTGACCTCTCGGACATCCGGGAGCTGGTGGCTCTCCAGCGGCGGTGCGCCAACAACCTCAACCAAGTGGCGATCCATGCCAATACTTACGGCATCTACCCCTCGGAGATTGCCGCGCTGCAAAAGGACTATGCAGACCTGTGGGAGCCGCTGGCCGATTTGCTGAAAAAGTTGTCGGCGGTGGTGGAGCTATGACCTGTCGGGGAGTGGCCTTTGGGCTGCTCCCCGGCTTTTCCTGTTTGGGACAAAATGTCCCGAAGTGACCCGGCCATCGACATCCTTGTGTGCCTACCCCTGCGGAGTTACAATATAGATAGGAGGACAACCCATCATTTTTTACAGGAGGTAGCCAATATGATCGTTCTCAAAATTCTTGCCGCCCCCTTTGTGGTGGTGCTTACTATTCTGGCCGCTGTGGTGTCGTTCCTGTTCTGCGTGGCGGGTGCGGTATGCGTGGTGGGCTGCGTGGTGCTGACCCTGTTGGCTGTGGTGCTGTTCATCGGAGGCCAGACGCTGGGCGGGGCTGTGTTCCTTGTGCTGGCGTTCCTTGTTTCCCCCTATGGCATCCCGGCAATCGCTGACTGGCTGGTGGAGCGGCTCTATTCCCTCAACTATGCCCTGCGGGACTTCATCACCGGCTGATACCTCGGGACAACTTGTCCCAAAGCACCCTGCGGCGGCTGGTAACAGCCGCCGTTTGTCGTATGGAAAGGAGGGCTGCCTACGGCCACAACCTATTTCAAAAAACACAAAATCAGCAAGGGAGAAACCATTAGCCAATCTTTGAAAGACCGTTTTGACTACGGTAAAAACCCGGACAAGACCGAGGGCGGCGAATTGATTTCTGCCTACGCTTGCGACCACATGACCGCCGATGCGGAGTTCCTGCTCTCCAAGGCAAAGTACAAGGCCACCACGGGCCGGGAGCAGCGGTGGGATGCCGATGTGCTGTGCTATCAGATCCGGCAGTCGTTCAAACCCGGAGAGATTACACCGGAGGAGGCAAACAGGGTGGGCTATGAAACGGCGATGCGCTGGACGAAGGGCAAATATGCCTTTTTCGTTGCCACCCACACAGACCGCCAGCACATTCATAATCACATTTACTACAATTCCACTTCGCTGGACTGTACGCACAAGTTCCGGGATTTCATCGGCTCGGCCCGCGCTGTGCGGCGGCTCTCGGATCGTGTCTGTCTGGAAAATGACCTGTCTGTGATCGTCAACCCCAAGCTCCATAGCAAGGGCCGCTTTCTCCACTATGGGGCATGGCTGGGGGCAGAGCGCCAACCCTCGTATAAAGAAAATCTGCGCCTTGCCATCCATGATGCTCTCGCAAAAGGCCCCGCAAACTTCAACGCCTTTTTGCAGCTCATGGAGGAGGCAGGCTTCACGGTCAAGCTGGGCCGTGGCGGTGCGATCTCGTTCCTTGTGCCGGGGCAGCAGCGGGCCACCCGCCTCCGCTCGTCCACCCTTGGGGAAGGCTACGATCCAGAGGACATTCGGGCGGTGATTGCCGGAAAGCGGCCTTTGCCCGAGGTGGGCGGCCCGGCCCCGGCTGCGCCCGTCCGGGTCAATCTCGTTGTGGATATACAGGAGCGGCTGCGCTCCGGGAAAGGCCCGGCCTACGAGCGGTGGGCCAAGGTTTACAATCTCAAACAGATGGCCGCCGCTCTCCAATTCATGCAGGAGCATCAGATTAGCGAATACAGCCAGCTCTCCGATGAAGCCGAGGCTGCGGCTGCCCGTTTCCATGCGCTGACGGAGCAGCTCCGGCAGACAGAAGCCGACCTTGCCCATACTTCCGAGCTCATGGGGGCTGTGGTGCAGTACGCCAAGACCCGGCCTGTGTTTGATGGCTACAAGGCGGCCAAGTACAGCAAGAAATATCTGGCCGCACACGAGACGGAGCTGGCCGACTACCGGGCGGCCAAGGCTACATTGAACAACCTACTGGACGGGGCCAAGCTGCCCAGGATGTCCGACCTAAAAGAAAAACGCCGCATTCTGGCGGCGCAGAAAAAGGCGCTGTATGCGGACTACCGGGAGGCGCAGCAGCGGATGCGGGAGGCCGTGGCGGTCAAGGCCAATATCGACCATCTGCTGGGTGTGACCGACCAGCGCAAGAATAAGGAACAGGAGCGATAAGCGACGGTGACGCAGACAATTTACTTTGGGACAACTTGTCCCAAAGCCGGGTTTGGGGAGGCTCCCCAACAAGCGTTTTTGCGGCCCTCTCGGGCTGCAAAAATAGCAAGTGTGGCCACACTTGCCCTGCTTGCTGTTAGTGCGCTACCCCCGGAAAGCCCCCTAAAAACGAGAAAAACGAAGGCCCTCTTACTTGACCTCCGTTTCTCTGGCTTTTTGTAGTCCTTCTGCTGTGGCCTCCATGACCGTCAATTCCTTTTCGTCCATTGTATTGAGCAGCCTGTCAATATGCTGGCGGCAGTCGCTTTCGCCGTTCTGCCTGTCAGGATAAAAGAATTGGTCTACGGAAATGTCCAACAGGGTGACGATTTGGTAAAAGGTGTTCAGGCTCGGATGCTGGCCCCGGTTCTCAAAATACATGATGGAACGAGGGGTACGATCTACGAGCTGTGCAAGGTATTCCTGTGTCCAGCCTTTCGCCTCCCTCTTGCGCTTGATCTCCCGGCCTAATGCGTGGAAGTCAAGCCGTCTGGTGTCTTGGTACATTCTCATATCACCCCTATATTATTTTACATTTCGGGTTTGACTATGAGAACGAAACGCAATTTTATGTTTTAGTAGTATTTTATTGTCCGTCGACAAGGTTGCCGATGTTACACGGACAAGGTATAATAACAGAAAGAAAATTTGAAAACTACACTTTAATCACAAAAATCTATGATACGCTATCTTTGGAGGTGTTATTATGCAAAGGATTTTAGTCGTTGAGGACGATTTTGATATTCAAGAACTTTTACAGAATTTTTTACAAGAAGCAGGATATGAAGTAGCTGTTGCAAATGATGGTGTCGAGGCACTATCTTTATTTGCGGGAGAACGATATGACTTGATTGTGTTGGACATTATGCTCCCCAAAATTGACGGTTACGGTGTCTGTGAATTGATACGCAAGCAATCTGATGTTCCCATCATTATGCTAACCGCATTAAGCGGAGAAGAAGATCAGATTAAAGGATTGGATTTGCAGGTGGATGACTACATTACAAAACCGTTTTCTATGCCTGTCCTGCTCCGCAAAATTGCGGCTGTACTTCGGCGCAGTAACCGGGGAACAGATGAAAAGTATCAAATCATTACTTATGGCAATTTGCGTTTGAACTGTGACGGCTACACCGCCACCGTGGACGGAGCTAATTTTGAACTGACACAAAAGGAATTTGAAATACTGCGGGAACTGCTGACCCATCAGGGCCGGATATTGACCCGGCAGAACTTGTTGGATAAGCTGTGGCGATATGATTTTTATGGGGACGAGCGTGTTGTTGATACCCATATCAAAAATCTACGAAAAAAATTGGGAATAGATTTCATTCAAACAATCAGAGGGGTGGGATATAAAGTTGATAAAGAGAATTAAAGGCAGTCTGTTTGCTAAAGTCTTTATTCTGACTGTGGCAGTTTTGCTCTGCGTGAGCTTTCTTGTCTATGGCGTTTTGGCTTGGTATATGCCTCAAACCTATTCTAACAATCTCAATGCGGCATTAGATGAACAGACAAGCGACTTTATTTATGAATTAGAACATATCCGTATGCAGGATAGCGGCGGACTTTTTGACCAGTTTCTTCAAAACACAACGATTAGCATGGTGGAGCTTTATACTGCTGATGGTGTTCTGATGGAAACACCGTCTAACCAAAATGACTTTAACGATGGGATCACCGGGGAGGCTCTTGGCGGAACATCTTATGAAAGTGCGCCGATTATATCCAACAGCTATTACTTCTCATTTGCAGATGATAATAGCCAATATATTTTAACAGTTTATGGAGAAGCCTCTCAAATCGCAGAACTGCGGCAATCATTTGTAAGCGTATTACCGATTTTGTTTTGCGTTATTCTCCTTGTATCGTTGGCAACCGCTTGGGGGTATTCTCGTATCATTACAAACCCGGTATTAAAAATCAGTCGGATTTCTAAAGAAATGTCTGATATGCGGCTGGAATGGCAACTTGAGGAACGCCGTTCTGACGAGCTGGGTGTACTGGAGAATAGCTTGAATACGCTGTCCCGGAAACTATCTGCTACCTTGGAGGAGTTGCAAAGTGCAAATCTCCAGCTCCAAAAGGATATTGAACATCAAAAGGTGCTGGAACGGGCACAACAGGATTTCTTTTCTTCTGCTTCCCATGAACTGAAAACCCCTATCACCATTATCAAGGGTCAATTAGAGGGGATGCTATTGGGTATAGGGGCATATAAAGACCACGAAAAGTATCTTGCCCGATCCTTGGAAGTTGCGGCTACGCTTGAAACGATGGTGCAGGAAATATTAACGATTTCAAGGCTGGAAACCAATGTTGATTTCAAAATGGAGCATTTTGATTGCGCTCCCATGATACATGGCTATTTGAGGGAGATTGATGATTTAGTGGCAACAAAAGAGCTGCAAATACATCTTGCTATACAGTCTCCCGCTTTTATCAACGGGAACAAATTGCTGATTGAAAAGGTGTTCTCCAATTTGATTTCAAATGCTGTAAAGTATTCGCCGCATGGAGCAAGCGTTGATATTATTTTACAAAATACCAACGGACGCTTTTTGTTCTCCGTAGAGAACACAGGTACACATATACCCGAAGATGATATTCCCAAATTGTTTGACGCTTTTTATCGTATGGAGCAATCCCGCAGTAGAAGAACAGGCGGTAGCGGCTTAGGGCTTTATATGGTTCAAAGAATTTTACAACAACATAACAGCTATTGTGAGGCTTGCAACACAGAAAACGGTGTTAAATTCTTCTTCACGATTTAGCAGACAATCAGCGGCAGGTGAACAACCTGCCGCTTTTTTAACTACACATAAATCACAAACTAATCCCAAAGGTATCCCAAAATGCTTTGCTATACTTGGGGTACATTCAAAGAAAGGATTGGTAAACACTATGAAACGAATGGTATTATGCGCTGCGTCCATGCTCTTGTTAGGCTGTTTGGCTGGATGCAGCACGACACCACAGAACAGCCAGGAACAAGGTAATCCCGTTATCAAGGAAGAAATCAGTCAACCTCTTGGCGGCTCTGAGGCGCTGGGAAACAGCGAGGACAGCTCGGCACTCTCCGCCGCAGACAAAGAAAAAATGTTTGCACCTTATGAACAATACGGGATGACCTATGACGCGGTCAAAGATGAACTTACCTATAACGGGAATTTGGTTCGCTGGTTTGAGGACTATTATCCCATCAGTAACAATGAAACCGCCGGTATTGATTTTCTAAATGAGAACGGCACAGTAGATGTGTATGCTGTACGGGATTTAGAGAACTTTTCAAAAGCGGCTGACGGCTCCGTTGATCCGGCGGGCAAGCTGATTGGCCTGAAAGAGTTTACCCAGCAGGAATTTGACGCACGGGATATTGAGGCGTTGAAAAACAGCACATCCGTTGCTATGGCAGGAGCGCCGCTTGAAGATAGCGAAATTGCAAATCTCGTTGCAGAGTATGAGGCATTTGGCGTAACCTATGATGCCGAAAAAGATCAATGGTATTTCAATGGCGAGGAAGTCCGTTATTTCCGGGATGTTCTCACTTCTAATGGCGAAAGCCTCACCAGTGGAAAATTCCGAGGCGAAATGAGAACGCTTGGAAGTGGCGTTGGCACAATAGACATTTATACCGTTCGTGATTATAGCCGATTGAACAGCGAAAATCACGGAACCCTAACTGGCATTGAGAAATACAGTCAAGAGGAATTTGACGGGCATACACAGGCCGGAATATCTGGAAACCAACCCATAGGTAATGCAAGCCATAACTAAACAAACCCTTTAACTGCCGCACGACGGCAAAAGAAAAAAAGCCGTCGTACAGCAGCCTATCAATACGCCTATTTGAAACGGCGGCTCAATTTTCAGAGCCGCCGTTTCTCTTTGGATATTCAGTAACCCCACGGCGGCCCATAGGAGGGTGTCGCCGTGTCCATCTTACTTTCTCACAATTCCCATGACCTTCACCAGCTAAAAAAAGCGTAGCTCCCCCTCCGGGACAGTCTGGCTATGAAGGTACAATATATCAGTACAATTATTGTCAAACATCCAACTAATCCCATAAACCAAGGTATTATAAAAGACAGAAAATTTGCCTTATTTTTTCGAAGCAGAATAATTGCGGTTATCATTATGACTAACCATGCGAACATCATAATATATCCAAATGGTACAAAAAAACATATCCTCTTCATAATCTTTTGCACCGGGAGAAGTTTCAGGAAATGCAAACGCCCACCCCAGTAATGCTAAGTAACTACCAAGAGTTCCTTGCAGAAATCCTAATATTGCCAATAATATTTTTTTGATTGCATTATTCAAAATAAACACCTCCAAGCAAAAGAGCTTGGTCAATTCCGATTTATTTAATGAACGTTCCTATGTGCTTGTCCAATCTCCATTGTGGTGCCGCGCTATCATCGGCATAATACTCATCTATTGCTATGATTTTATCATTTTTCATTTGAATAAAGGACGTTACATGAAAAGAAATACTTTTATCTTTAGGATAGATTTGTGTAACAGTAATAATCAAATCATTTATCATTTCTACCCGCTCAACAATTCCATCCCACTCCCCAGGGTACTCACAATTTGCAATAATATATTCATCTATCGTAAAATGTTCATTAGTACAATGCCAATTCACATAGGCATCTTTATGAAAGTATTTTCTGATTTCTTTCTCATCCTGGGCAAGAACGGCTTTCCAAAATTGTTTTACATTCATGTTGCCATGATTCTCCTTACTGTTCCAGCGTCTGAAAATTTGAATTTACATATTTTGTTCTACTTCAATCTATTTAGCCTGATGTTTTCCGTACATTTTTAATTACTCGTCCCAATAATCTATGGACTCTTGTGATATTGTCGAAATACCAAACAACTTATACATAAAATCTTCCCTATCATCGAACATTTCTGCAAAGATAATCTTATCTGCCTCAATTCTATAAAACAAATAATTATGTCCCACATAGAGGTATCTGTAATCACATTCAATATCATACATTGCTGATACAGCTACACCCCGTTCTGCAAATTTTTCAAGGCTTCTAGCTGCATCAGTAATCTGTTTCAAAGATTTCCTAGATACTTCCGAACCAAATTCACTTGTCAAACGCCCTCTTAATACTTTAAGTTTACGCCTTACGATTTGTGAGTATTCAACTTTCTTCAATCTGCTACCCCCAATTCTGCTTCTAACTCATCTGCCGAAATGGTTCCCTCCTCACGAATGGAAATTTCTGCTTCATTCAATTTGCTCATAAGCTGATAGAGAGCTTTCTGCTTATCCAATTCATCTAGTTCTTTCATATCAATGATTGCACATTGTCCATGTCCATTACGGGTTAAATAAACTCGTTTTCCGTATGCAACCTCGCTGATTACTGCTGTATAATTTCTTAAATCCGAAATAGGTTTAATATTTGGCATATCAATTCCTCCGTTTCATAAAATTAGCTTGCTTTGTTCTCTGCTAACTATATTATACACATTTGCTACAAATCATTCAACTTATTTGCCTGTATATTTACAGCATTTTATTCTCTATTCTGCCATATTCTTAACGTATTCTTAATTGCAATATAGCGAATAATATAGCAGTCAAGAAAACAGTTGTCCACATTTTGTAGACAACTGTTTTTATCTTTAGTTGCCATGCATATGAGAAAATGATCCAGTTGATCATTTTTGAGTAAAAATAATTTTAAAATTAATTTTTATGCATACTTTTAATTTAAATGTAAAAATACAATCATTGCACACTCGCATGATACAGGTCCATAAAATAAGAATCTGTACGCAATAGTTCTTCAAAAGTCCCTTGTCCCACGATCTTTCCCTCTCTAAAGAGAATAATTCTGTCAAAACCGGAAATGGAATTTAACCTATGTGCAATGGCAATGACTGTTTTGTCTTTCAATTTACTCATAATAGATTTCATTACATTTTCTTCAGTTAAATTATCCATTGCAGATGTTGCTTCATCCAAAACGACAAGTTCAGGGTTTTCAAACCACAAGCGTGCGAATGCAAGTCTTTGTTTTTCTCCTCCTGATAAGCAAGTACCTTTCTCTCCAATTTCAGTATCTAAACCTTCCGCAAGATTCTCAACCAAATGAGATAATTGCACTTCCTTCAATGCGTCCAGCATTTGTTCTTCTGACACATTCTTCTCAAATACCAGATTTTCCTTTATTGTTCCATCAAAAACAGGAACATCCTGCGATATGTAGCTGACTCTGTCATACAAATTATTAAGGCAAATTCCACTTAACTCCATATCACCTAAGTAGATTTCTCCCTGATTGTATTTTAGTAATCCCAGTAATATCTTAATCACCGTGGATTTCCCAGAGCCACTTTCACCTACAAAAGCTATTTTTTGTCCCCGTTTTATGAACAGGCTCAAATCATCAATAATTTTCCGTTCTTCAAATTGAAACGATAAGTTTTTTATCGATATTTCACCAATGTCCGTATGAATTGCGTTACCATTTCTTAATTGATTATCCTCTTTTAAATCTAAAAATTCTTCAAATCTCTTATAGGACGCCTTATCCAATTTATATTGAACATAAAGTACATTAAAAATAGCTATCGGCGTGTAAGCATTTTCAATCAGCGCAATGAGTGCAACTATAGATCCCACTGTAAGATTTTTTGTTTTCCATGCGTAAAATAAAATACCAATATCTAACATTGCCACAAGTAGCGCAAATATTGTAAAAAAAGCTTCATGAATCATATTCATTTTTACTTTTGATGATACAATATCCTCTTTTGCACTACGGGTTTTCTTTATTTCACTCGAAAACTGTTTGCTCATACGGAACACCAGCATTTCCATAAAGCCCCTGACCAGAAAATGATTGAATAGCTCCTCACTGTTCAAAATCTTTTCTTTTATTTTGTATAGAAACTTTAGTAGAATATTGGTTATTATAAAAATAAGTATATAGCCTACAAACAATATGTAAGTAATTTTTTTATCAATCTTCCAAATAAAATATACACTAAAAACAATAGTAGGAAGTAAATCACGAATCAAACGCAACCAGAAATTGAATACTACATTTCTGCCTGCGGATGAGCCATTCTCAATCCTTTGAACAAGTTTTCCAGTACCTATTTTCTGATATTCCGTATAATCGATTGTACTTATTTTTCTAAGCGATAAAAGCTTAAAATCCAGATAAATACCATACTCCAATTTCTTTTCCGGATAATTATCCAGATAATTCATACAATAATTTACCAGCAAAATAAGACCGTAGGTTATAACTCCTGCAAATGTAAGTGTTCCAGCCGCCAATCCGTCAATAACCTTCTGAAAATAGTCCGTTTTGTAATTAGCCATAAATGCATTAAATATACCTAGTCCAATGTAAGCCAATACCCATAATTTGTTATTCTTTAGAATTTCTTTTATATAGCGCATAACTGTACTCCTTTAATATTATATTTCAATCATTTGGACAGTACAGTTAACGACTGCTAGCAAGTTTATTTTCACCTCAGCACAATCTGCCAACAGTTTACATCAACTGTACTGAGTAGATACCTCGAATAAATTTCATATCCGCTTCACCTCTTTTTAAAGTTTTATTCTTTTTTATTTTCCCGTGTTTCCAGTACTTCTGTGGTAATTACATCCACATCATATTCTGGAGCATGTTTCTTCACGATATCGTAAATTGGCCGGATATCTTTGACAGATTCTTCGAGTTCATCCGCAATCTGTTCAAGTGTTTTATTCTTCTGCAATACAGCGGTTCACCGCATCTCTGATTGCAACCTCATAATCCTTCTCGCCCTTTTTTGCCTTTGCGAGATTCTCATTTACATATCCAACAAATATCATATACTCCCGCAATGTCTGGCTCCGCTTCTTCAAATCCTCATTATTCCCCGGATTGATATTATACACGGTGCACATCACTTTTGTACTCTCTGTTTGCCATATTTCATAAACTGCCAGATCAGCTAGACACATACCCACATTACGGCATTGAGCAGGCATATGTGACGACCAATCCGGTGATCCGGGTACGCAAGAAAACCTTATACGACGCAGCATCTGCAGTCTCCGATTGCCAATATGTCCTGACTGTCAAAAGCAGTGGTATGTTAGCCCGACAGGAATTTGAG
>OGDN01003868.1_pt1 | contig 14708 bp, 15 predicted proteins | sample 1570271 | NCBI WGS metagenome assembly OGDN01 (sample SAMEA4384481, study PRJEB24528) | human gut metagenome | reverse complement strand
CACAAGAAGCTCCACTCTGCAGTCTGCCTCACGCGAATGTGTATTCATAATGCCTCCGGAAACCTTGACAAGCTTTCCGATATGTCCTGTAAGAAGCATTTTTTCAAATCCGCATTCAACTGCCATATCTATTGTCTCTCCAATAAAATTGCTGCACTTAACACTAGCATCAAGATCGTAGCCGTAGGTTTCTTTCATAAAATCGAGTCCATAGTTGCCCGGAGAGACCGCCGCTATCTGGCTATTCTGCGCATGTCTCATATTTAACTCAAGACGAATGGTGTCAAGAAGCGCCTGACTGCTCATTGGCTCTACTACACCACTTGTTCCAAGCACAGAAATGCCGCCAACAATTCCAAGGCGTGGGTTAAATGTTTTTTCTGCTAGCTCGACTCCCTTTGGAATAGAAATAATAACCTTTAAAGCGCCCTTATAATCTGCCATGCGGCAAACCTCTAACACCTCGGCCTCAATCATCTGGCGCGGCACATGATTGATTGCAGCATTTCCAACTGGCTGATCCATGCCCGGTCTTGTGACACGGCCAACGCCAATTCCGCCGTCAATCTCGATGGTTGCATGGAGTGCTTTCGTTTCTGTTTGTTTTTCTTCTTGTAGAGAAGTTTCTGTATGGAATGTTTTTGAACGTTCTGTGTAAGATACCTCTGCATAGACAAGCGCACCAGTCGTAATATCAGGATCATCTCCTCCATCCTTTTCAACCGCACAGCTAACGCTTTTCTCTTTTCTGGTAATATCTAACAGCTTTGTCTCAAACACGATGCCTTTTGGTGTTACAATAGAGATTGTTTCTTTTTTCTTTCCTGTCAAAAGCATGTAGGCAGCTGCCTTAGAGGCTGCTGCCGCACAGCTTCCTGTCGTAAATCCGTACCTCATACGCATTTTCGTCCAGAAAGTTCATAGAGAACTGCATTGCATATGGCTGCTGCCACATTGCTTCCGCCCTTTCTTCCTTTATTTATAATATAAGGAATGTCAGTCTCCATGATTTCTTCTTTTGCTTCCACTACGTTTACAAATCCTACTGGAACACCTATTATAAAGGCTGGCTTATATAATTCTGCCTGGTACATTTCATAAAGTTTCATCAGCGCAGTCGGTGCATTTCCTACCACAAATATGGTTGGCTTATTCCAAGATGCAGCAATCTCCATACTAACGGCCGCACGCGTTGTCTTCTGCTCCTTTGCCAGCTTTGCTACTGTCTCATCTGCCATAAGACATTTTGCTTCACATCCAAACGCGGCTAATGTTTTTTTATTGATTCCAGACAACGCCATATTTGTATCTGTCACAATCGCTGCTCCGCTTTTTATAAGCTCCTTTAGCTTATCAAGCGCACCTTCTGAAAATACAAGTGTATGTGCATAATCAAAATCGGCTGTCGTGTGTATAGCGCGGCATATCACTGGTGCCAGTTTATTATCCAACTTGATATTTCGCTCCTTTAATTCCGCTGCGATGATCTCAAAGCTTCGCTTTTCAATTTCACCCGGAAGAACAAATTCTGTTTTCATCTAAGCCTCCTGCTAACAAAAAACCCGTCAGCAAATAAAGCTGACGGGAGTTTCGCTATTATATTCATTTAATTTTCTTAGTCGTTTATTCGCCTTTTATCGTTAAGGTACCTGCTGTCAAATCTTTGATGACCTCTCCTGCCAAAATCAGTCCTGCCACTGGCGGCACAAATGCAACACTTCCTGGAATGTCTCTTCTCTCGGTACACTTATGCGCTGTTCCTGGAGGGCATACACAGTTAGAACGACAGCTTACGCTCATATCTTCCAATGGACGCACTGGCTTTTCAGTTGAATAGACAACCTTTAACTTCTTGACACCGCGCTTTTTTAACTCATGGCGCATAACCTTTGCAAGAGGACACATCGTTGTCTTATAAATATCGGCAACATGAAATTGTGTAGGATCAAGCTTGTTTCCTGCACCCATGCAGCTAATCACAGGAACGCCTGCCGCCTGTGCACGCATGATGATTTCGATCTTTGCTGTAACAGTATCAACCGCATCAACCACATAGGAATATTCAGAAAAATCAAATTCATGCGCATTCTCAGGCAAATAAAAGCACTGGCGCATCTCTACCTTCGCATCTGGATTGATTTCCAGAATTCGGTCTCTCATGACCTCTACCTTATATTTTCCGATTGTCTTTCTTGTTGCTATAATCTGACGGTTGATGTTAGTTAAGCATACTTTATCATCATCTACAATTACAAAAGAACCAACGCCACTTCTTGCAAGTGCTTCTACCACATAGCCGCCAACGCCGCCAATGCCAAAAATGGCTACTTTAGCTCCTGCAAGCGCATCCATTCCCTCTTTTCCCAATAAAAGCTGTGTTCTTGAAAACTGATTTAACATTTCTTTCCTGCCTTTTCCTTTTGCATGTTTCTCTATCTCTGCCTTTGGTATCTTAGCATTGATAAACTACCATGTCAATAGGTTTATTCCCAACTGCTTTGCATAGGAAAGAAGTTCTTCATTGGCTTTCTCGAAGGTGCCGAAATGCGGTCGGCAGCAGATTACGTGGTCGCACTCACTTAGCGTGGCTTTCGCGGCTTCTAGCGTTTTGCCTTTGATTGGCTCGAAGCTTTTTGATGCGATTACATTAGCGGCGAGTGCCTTTGCGACTGGATAATCGAGGTCGTTTTCAAAGAGAATGCCTGTGGCAAATGGAATGTTTTTTCGCTGCAGCTTTCTGTAAATGCTTCGCCCGGTCCCGTCACCGGCGATGACAAAAACAGATGGCTTTCCACAAGGCTTTGGCAGTTCTGCATTCATGGTTTTCTCATCGAAGCTTCCTGACGAGATGCCAAACAGCTTCGAAATATATCCTTTTGTAAAAATTTCCTGTGGTGTTCCGAAACGCTCTGGCGTTGTTCCATTCACACAAAGAATCTGATCGGAAATGCGCTCAGCGAGGTCTAACTCGTGAAGCGACATGATAACTGTCAACTTTTTCTGGTGCTTCATTTCCTGTAGAATTGATAAAAATTCAAGCTTATATTTCACATCCAGATAGGAGGTCGGTTCATCTAAGATCAAAATCTGCGGCTCCTGACAAATTGCACGCGCAAGCATGACGCGCTGACGCTGTCCATCGCTGATTTTGTTAAAGTCAAGATCCTTTATCTGTGTTACCTGCACCAGTTCCATTGCTTCCTTTATCACCTTCCAATCGGACGAAGAAAGGATTCCAAAGTGCCCCGTATAAGGATAGCGGCCTGTCGCAACTACATCCTCACATGTCATTTTTTCTGCGCGAAGCTTTTGTGTCATTACGACTGCCATGCTCTGTGACAACTGTTGTCCAGATAGCCTTGACAGTTCTTTCTGATCGAGATAAATACTTCCGCCAAGTGTTTCAAGCTGTCTGGCAATGCTCTTTAATACAGTTGACTTTCCTGCACCGTTTGGACCAATCAATGTGAGAATCTCACCCTTTTCAAGAGAAATTTCTATATTATCTACCACTATGTGCTTTTGATAGCCGACGCAAAGCTTTTTCGTTTGAAGATATCCTTTTTCACTCATCTTAAATTCCTCTTACTCTGCCGTTCTTTCTTTATTTCTGCGAATCATAATCCAAAGTACAATCGGTGCACCGAAAATTGCGGTAACTGTGCTGATACTAAGCTCTGTCGGTGCCATCACCGTTCTTGCCAGCAGGTCACAAAATAAGCAGAATACACTTCCTCCTAAGAAACATGCCGGAATCATTAAGATCGGCTTTGTACTAGAAAGAAACTGTTTTGCCAAATGCGGCACTGCAATCCCTACGAAAGAAATCGGTCCTGCAAATGCCACGATACACGCAGAAAGAATACTTGAAAGAAGTACCATAGCCGTGCGAAGTCCCCTTACATTCACACCGAGATTTTTCGCATACGATTCACCCAGCTGATATGCGCTAAGCGGCTTTGACAATAGAAAAACGGCTGACGATGTCACTGCCACAGTGACTGCCATCACAGTCACATTATCCCAGGTTGTGCCTGAAAAACTGCCTCTTGACCAGTTATGAAGATTAACAATTTGCGCATCATCTGCAAAGGTCACGACAAGTTCCGTTATGGCTGAGCAGATGTAGCCGATCATTACGCCGGCGACAACAAGCATAGCCATACTGTCGACCTTTCGCGATACCAGTAGCACAAATCCCATTGAAATCATTGCCCCAACAAACGCCGCCACAATCATCATTCCAGAACTTACGCTAATGGCCTGTCCCATCAAAAATACCATGACAACCGATACGGTCATCTTTGCACCAGAGGAAATACCAAGAACAAACGGTCCCGCGATCGGGTTATGAAAAAAGGTCTGCAATAGATAACCTGCCAGGCCAAGCGCTCCTCCAAGAATCAGAGCAGCCAGCATTCTGGGCATACGAATATCCCACAGAATCCTGGCATTTTCAACTGTTTTTCCCTGAATGGATGCCAAAATATCGAAAACAGGAATTGAAACGCTTCCAATGCAGATATTTGATACACAAAGCAGCACCACACAGCCTCCCAAAAGGAGAAATACAATTATGTATCTTATTTTTCGTTTTTGTTCCATTGTAAGCAATCTCCTTTCCCAAAATGGCAAAGCTGTGTACTGTTCACGCGTCATGTTTTATTTATTAGTCCAAACGATACAAATAGTTCATTTCTTTATCATCTGCACCTTGAAGCATGTTGTGAATGTCTTCAATTAAAAAGCCAATCGACATCGACTGCTGGTAGACATCCTTTTCGGTACACCATACGTCACCACTTTTTACTGCTTTAAAATCAGATAAAACTGAACATTTTTCTATAAGCTCATCAACTGACTTCACACCACCATCAATCGTACTGTTGTAAATCAGATAGTCGGCATCCTTTGCTTTGTTATAAAATTCCTCAACCTGCATATTCATTGTTGAGCGCTTTGAATCATCTCCCAGGTTTTCAAATATATAGCGTCCCCCAGCAAGCTCAATCATTTTAGGAATATAGTCGTTGCTCTGACGCACCTGGACAAGACCATTTGATGTAATATAGAAAAATGCAACCGTCTTGTCAGTCTTCTTTGTCGCTGTGACATGCTTTACAATCTCTGTCTGTTTTTCAAAGGCTTTTTCTGCCTCCTCTTCCATTCCAGTCAGCGCACCAAAAAATTTAATCCACTCGACACGGCCAAGTGGATGCGTCTCATAACTCGAATACTCGATAATGACTGGAATATCAAAATCTTCCAGCATTTCCTTAACCTCTGGTGAATGAAGAATCATGCTGTTCTCGATCGCAAGTGAACATTTTTTTGAGACTAACAATTCGTAATCAGGGCTGCTGTACTTGCCGGCATAGAGCATTTTTCCTTGCTCCATTGCCTCTTTTGCCTCATCAATATACCAATTTTCTGCCTTCTGGCCAGAAAATTGGATGCAATCCAGCGCACCTAGCTCTCGAAACATATCCATGACAGCTGATGAAACCAGATAAATTCCATCCACTGGCTGCTTCAGTACAACAATATCTTCATCAAGATTATCTGGTATATCCTTGTCCTCTGGCACAGTCAAAATCTGTGTGCCGTCCTTTGTCTTTAACAGGGTATAATCACCATAATAATCCACTGAAAAATTTTCGGCATAGGAAAGAGCCATGCTGCCAGTCGGCTCTCCCAACACATTCTGCTTGCTAGTTTTATTTTCTGATGCGCTCTCATCCGCATTTGACTCTATTTTTGTCGGGATTTGCTTCTCATTACTTTTTTGTGCTGTTCTACACCCAGAAAATAACGTTAACGTACCGATCAGCGCACAACCTACAAGTAAGCTTTCTCTTCTCATCACTCTGCCGTCTTGATTGTAGAAGAATCAAAAGCAAGCGTATATTCAATCTCATGCGGCTTGCTCATTGCTACTGTATCGGCAATCACATCAAGTTCCGTATCAAATGAAGCAACTGGAATCTCAAACACTGAATTTCCCTCTGTGTTAACAGGAAGAAGCTTTTCGCCGTCTACAATCATATAATCATAGTTTGGACTGCTCCATACGATAGAAGCTGTTGCCACACCATCCTTAACTGTAATTATTGCCGGAGATTCAATAGTAGCTCTGCCACTTCCACCCTCAAGCGTAACCTCTGCTGTATAAGTGCCATCTTCAAGGTCAACTGCACTCTTTGCATCATCTTCTTTTGGCTCTGGGTTAGATACGCTTACCTTATGATCATACCATGTTCCCTTTGTTCCAATAAGAGCAACATCAAATTCTTCATCAAGTGCCGGAACTGGAATATCAAAGCCATACACTTCCTCTGTCATTCCATCGCTGTATGTTACACTATCTGTAGTTGGATCTAAAAGCTGTGCGCCATCCTTTGCTGCATCCTCTGCCAGTCCATAATACAGATTTAAAATTTTCTTCGATGTAAGTGAAACATGAATGGTCATCTCTCCATCCTTAACAGTCAGCGTACCCTTTCCATCACATGCTTCATTTACATGGAACATACTGCTGTCAGTGTTAAAATCGGCAGTGTAGACACCATCTGCCAACTCATCAGATTCAGAAACTGCCGTCTTTGTATCTGCCTCGGTCTTACTTTCAGTTTCTTTTTCTGTCTCTGTTTCAGTTTCTTTTACAGTTTCCTTGCTTGTCTCTTTAATTGTTTCTTTTTCCGTCTTCTCTTCTGTCTGCTTTTCGGATGCTGTCTCGAAAGCAGAAGTCTTTGTTGCTGCCAAAGACTCCTGCTTATCTTTCTTCTGTCCGCATCCAACGGATGACAGACAGGTCACTAACAGCATACCAACTACAGCGATATTTTTTCTTCTCATATAATTGCTATGCCCTTTGCTTTTATGTATTTTTAATTACTGCTCGTTGATTACAGCTGCTGTATGATCAATGTAAAGCTTCTGAATACCCTCGATCTCACCAAGACCAAAGATCTGAGTATCTACACTTTCAAACTTTTCAGATGCCTCAAACTGACTTAACCATGAATCTTCATCCTCACCTGCCATATCGTTGTTTGCGTGATCACCGGCAACAACCATCAATGGACGAAGGATAACCTTTGTGTAACCAGCCTCTGATACTGCATCAATAACATTCTCACATGCAGTCTCCTCCGGCTCACCCTCTACAGTTCCGATAAATACATTTTCATATCCAAGGTCATTCATCTGAGTCTGCATCTGGCTGTAGGATACCTTTGCTGTATGAGAAGTTCCGTGACCCATAAATACAAATGCAACACCATCTTCCTTTGCTGCATCCAGACTATCATAGCCTGCCTTCTCAACTGCCTCAGCAGTCAGAATCTCTGCAACCGCTTTCTTGTCATCATTTACTACAGCAGCATCGTCGCCAACCTCACCTAAAAGCGGCTCAGCAACCTTTACAGACTCAAACTTGTCCTCATACTCCTCTACTGCATCCATAAGCTCATCATATTCTGCACCATGCATCAGATGGGTTGGCTGAATAACAAGATTCTTTACACCATTATCAACTGCGCGGTCAAGTGCCTGCTCAACATTATCAATACACTCGCCATCACGAGCCTGTACGTGATTGATGATGATCTGTGCTGTAAATGCACGTCTTACAGACCAATCTGGATATGCTTCCTGCAATGCATCCTCAATTCCCTTGATATCAGCAGCACGGCTGTCATTAAATGAAGTACCAAAGCTTACAACAAGAATCTCATTCTCACCGATCTCATCACCGTTTCTCGGATCATCCTTAGAAGCATCACCTGTATCTCTTCCGAAGTAATCCGGATCAGCGTTCTCACCCTCAACAAGCTCCTTCTGTGCGTCAGTCAATGCGTCCCACGCTTCCTTTGCTTCCTTACACTGCTCATCGGTCTTATCGGTTCTCTCCTGAACATAAATTGCATCAATCAGATCTGCAACCTTGTCTGCTGCTTCCTGATCTGCTGATTTACTTTCTGCCTCAGTTGATCCTGCCTCAGTTGATCCTGCCTCAGTGCTTGCTGCCTCGGTTGTTGTCTCCTTCTCACTTGCTGCATAGCCTGTCATGCTCATAGTGCCCATCAGTGACAGGGATACCAGTACTGCCAGATTTCTTCTTCTCATGTTTGCTTACCTAGCCTTTCTTTTTTTTGCAGTTTTTCTGCTTTTTCCAATCAAATATAAAGTAGACAAAAACGATTTGCTTCCAACCATGATTTTTCCAGCAGTCATCAAAAAAATGATAAAATGCATACAAAAAGAAAGACTCCTTTCTGATCCATTGTCAGAGAAAGAGCCGTACACAAATAAATCTGCAAAATTAATGTCTGTATCAATTTTGCAAACTCAAACGTACAACCTTTTTACTCGTGGTCTGAAACTTTCGTTTCTGTACAACGTTCAGGCAGGTCTCCCGGCTTAAGATCATCGCATCGGCCATCTTCCCAGTTTCCCAGTGATTTTGCAGCTCCTGCTCCCTATCACGGTGACGAGTTCGTACAGGATTTGCACCTGTTTCCCTTTTCACCGGAGCCAATCTATTACTATTTTTTCGATTGCTCCGACACCTGAACACTCCATATTTAATTTTATCTTACTATAGCATATTTTTACAGCAAGTTCAACCTATTTTATTGATGCCACTGCGCGGCGGGTTACGAAAGCCATTCACCTTCGGGCTTTGCTGTAGAACTCTAACGGGAATTAAATTTGCTGTTAACGTGGTTCTTATTTTATAATTTCCCAATGAGCTTTTCTCGATGTTCCACGTTGTACTAAGATACCCTTTTCTCGTAAAGAAACAAACATTCGAGAAATTGTTCTTCTTGACAAACTAAGCTGATCCGCATAATATGCTTGTGTTTCACATGGGTTCTCTTTAATAACATGCAAAAGTCTTTCTTCTTGCCGTAATTCTTTTTGCTTTTTGGCGTCGTTTAAGCCATTTTTGGCGTCGTTCTCCTCGTTTTTGGCGTCGTTTAAGCTGCTTTTGGCGTCATTCTCTCCATTTGGGGTGTCAACATAACTTCGATATATGTTAATACGCAAATCAACATCACCACCAATAAACTCCGGTTCTTGCAATCCAGCCGCCTTTACTTTATCAATAATTCTTGGAAATCTTTAACATACACCTGTAATTCTGGTTGATTTATAATCTCTTTTGGTAGTACAGGAGTCCCTTCTGGAATAAAAATTGCTTCATATAAAAGGTATTTAGACCTTAGACTCGTTTTGTCTTAATTCTCTTATTGAATAATCCATATAAACCTCCGATTTAATTTTTATAAATCAGTTGCTATTCCACACATCCAAACACCTCCACAAACAACGACTTATAGGTACAATTTGTTTTCCTTTCTACCAGAACAGACCTTCTTCATTTTTTGCCCGGCAATAAAGCTGACAAACTTGCTGTAATCTCTTGCTTTCTTCGGACAGACTGCTACGCAGTGCATACAAGAAATGCACTTATCCTTATCGGTCAGCTTCGGATTGTTCAAGGGAATAGCACCCTCCGGGCATTCTTTTGCGCACAGACCGCAGGAAGTGCATTTTCCATTTGCAACAGGTTTGAGGGGAACTCCACCATATTCTCGATATGGTCTGTTTCCAGGGAATTTAGGTGTCCTTTGCGTTTCGTCGCTTTGCATGATCTTTGCGGCAAATTCCAGCAATTCCTTTTCGTCCTGCTGATCCGGGCGTCCGGTTCCAAATTGGCGCATCAGAGAATGTTCTGCAACAGCCTCCATGCCTGCGATACACACAAAGCCCGATGCTTCCAGAACATCCTGTAACTCCAATAAAGTATCGTCAATCGCACGGTTTCCAAACACCGCCACAAGAATTGCCTTCGTGCCGTCTGCCTTTACATTGCAGAACATATCCGTTACAGTCGAAGGAATACGCCCGCCGTAGGACGGAACAGCAACCAAACACAAGTCCTCTTTTTCAAAGTTCACCTTCATGAGTTTATCCGGTTCTTTGATCAGGTCGATTTCTTCAGCGTCCAGTTTCGTCCCTTTCGCAACAATATTTACTACTTTCTTTGTGCCACCAGTTGGGCTAAAAAATATATTATAAAACTTCATAATCTTCTCCTACCGATTCCTATTTATCCAATCAAACAAATGTTAACTTGTCATTCCTTCTTGTTCTTTTCAATAGCACTAATAGTGCAAGCAAAGCCTGTAATCATTGAAAGTAGTATTGCTCCACCCATTGCTTCGCTCATTCCAGCTCCAAAGAAAAAACCGACCAACGCTGCAATTACCATAAGAATGATTGAAATCATTACTCTCATTATAATATATACCTCCACAAATTTCGATTGAGATTTCACCTGTTTTAAGAAATTTAATAACTGTTATATTTTATTATTAAATTCTTCGCAACCCCTTGAAAACACTGGATTTGTCGCAGGTGAGCTTTCCCTTATTATTTCCCTTGTGTTATATCGTCCCATCAGTGTTTATGCACTCTGATAAGGGCAAATACAAGGGCAAGAAAAATCTATAAGACAGTATAACACAAAATAAAAGTGACATGGTGAACTGATTGAAATGCTTCTTAATTTTTGCTACTACTGATTGATTAAATGATAAGGAGATGGGATACGATGAGAACAATATTTGCAGAATACAATCCACAGTGCAACAGCATTGATGTATATACTAATACGGGCTATATACTCCGTATTGATTGTTGGGAAGCAGAAAAAAATTTAAGAACCACACCTGGATCTGATTGTGCTTTGACATCGCTTGCAATCGATGAGCCATTAGAATATGCAAGGTTATATCTTGATGGGAATTTACAGATGTGGGTAGATGCTGAAGATTCATTAGAGTTATGATTATTCCAATCAAAATCTACTAGAATTTATTAAAAATTAGCTTCATAATTTTAAAAGGACAGCCCTATTGCTATGAGGCTGTCCTTAAAAATACAATAGATAAACCTAGATTATTCTTGCTACTATCTGATTGTTAAATTTTCTGTATTCCATATTGCAAATCTCCCTTTTCGCAATATTTTATTAGTATGAATGCCAGAATCGCTGAAAAAACACGTGCCAATACCATACTCCACCATATCATAATCTGTCCACCAAATAAAGGTGGTAAAACAAGCATAAATATCAGCATCAATACTGGTTCAATGAATGTAAGAATGTATGACAATCCACTTTTTTCAGTAGCATAAAATCCAGCTGTCGCTATTCTGGTAATCGCAACAAATGGTAATGACACTAAAAATATAGGTACAATTTTAGAAATCTCAATACTTACTTCATAAGAAGCTCCGAAAACCCCTCCAATATTTGCTCTGTTTACATACATGATAATTCCACCACAAACAGCAAGAATTATTGCAAAAATGTATGCCATTCTCTGAACTCCTCTCAGGCTTTCTTGATCCTTCTCACCATAAAAACGGCTCATTAAAGGTTGACTTCCATCACCTACGCCCTGCAATATGAGATATATGATACAGATAATATAGGATACACATGCATAAGTTGCAATAGCCTTTTCTCCCCCATAAGAAGCGGAGAATCGGTTTATAAACACCAATGAAATATTAGGAGTCAAGGCTAGCCCAAATGGTGCAAGACCTACTCTGAATATAGCGCCACACATTTCTTTTACATTTTTTAAGGATACATACACATAAAACTTTTTAATATATAATGCGTATATGATTGCAATTGCTGCAGTCACACCCTGTCCGGCTATTGTAGCTGTGGCTGCACCTTTCATGCCCATTTCATATATCCATACAAAGATAAAATCCAGAACAATATTGGTTATGAATCCACCAACCATCGCAAACATTGACCAGAAAGAGTTTCCATAATTTCTAATGAATGGCATCATTCCAGTTCCAAGAATCTGCAATATTGCTCCAAGTGCTATAATTTTGATATAATCTGTCGCATTTGTTAATATAATTCCATCTGCTCCAAGCAATCCTAAAATTTTAGACGAAAAGGAGTAAATAATTATGGTACTGATAACACTTACTATTACAAGAAGCCACCAGCTTGTAGCAATAAATTCTTCTGCCCGTTTTCCTTTCTTTTCTGCTGCATTAATTGAGTAATAAACAGCTCCTCCCATACCAATTCCTGTTCCAAGAGCCTGAATCAAAGCCTCAATCGGATATGCAATATTAATAGCCGAAAGTCCAGCATCTCCTATGGTATTGCCTACAAAATATCCATCCACTATCGCATATATTCCTGATAATGCAAATGCTATAATAGATGGAATAACATATTTAAAAAATAATGATTTATGATTCATTTTTCTTACAATCTCCTTCCTTGAAAAGTCTGATAAACAGTTCTGTATTATCATTAAGACTTTCTATATTCTCTAATCCCATTTTTTCGATTACATATATTTCTTTTGAGTGCAGTTTTTCTATGATATCTTTCGTATATTCCATTCCTGATTCTGTGAGGCATATCAGCTTATTTCTCTTGTCTGAATCATCAGATACCATATTGATGTATCCTTTTTTCTGAAAATCTTTTAGTATCGTATTTACCGTTTGCTTAGGTATATTCCATTTTTCACTTATCATTTTCTGCGTGCATCTTCCATTACTTTCATAAAATGAATGCAAAGCAAAAACTCCATTTGAAGGCAGTCCCTGATCCTTTGACCATTTCTCATACATTGCTGTACATTCTTTCCATAAAGCATAATATCGTTGCAACTGTATTATCATATTATTATCTTTTCTCATCTTTTTCCTCCTTAAATTAGTACGAATCCGGACTTTTATATTATAGTCCGAGTTCGTACTAATTGTCAAGATTTATTTATATACTTTTTCTTTATATAAACAATCAATAGTCCCTTACTAAGGACAGGAAGATTATGAAATTTCCCTGTCCTCTTTTAATAATATCCTCGTTCTTCCATCCAGTCTTTCACATAACATCTGATTCCAATATAAATAATATGCGACAGTAATAGCAATACAATAAGATTTATCGGATTAGCGTTTTTAATCCATTCTCCAAAGTAAATTACAACAGCTGTACTCGTTATCGCTACCACGATACTGATGATATCCCAACAATATTTCCGGTAGATTTTTCCTACCTGATAACCAATCCCGATTATCAGCCACCCGGTTATTACGAATAAAATTGCCATGACAGTACCGGCAATCAGCCAGTACACAATCCCGGAAAGAATACTGTTAGGTATTCCACTGCTTAACTGTCCGAAAGAGTCTGCACCTGTCACAAACTCCCGAAATAAACTTCCCATTCCTTTTCCTAACGCACCGAAAAAGACGATACAGTCGTTAAGGAAAACCGGCGAAAGAATCGCAGTAAACAGTGTTGTTGTTATGCTGTACCATGCCAGTAGAAACAAGATACTTTCATAACCAATCGTCATATTTTTATATTTCTTTTCTAACTGGCTTTTACGGCTATCGCATTTTTCTTTTGCTTTCCGGTAAGCAGTACGGTCACATTTTTCACATTTCTCATAAGGCACTTTTTTCTCAACAGCTACCTCTACCGTCTTTTGGTGTGTCTGTGCATAAAGTTTTTCCTGCTCTGCTTTTTCATACTTAAATTTCCATGCCACGGCTTCTGCGTCGGCTCTTTTCCTGCTGTCTGTCTCGCTGGTCAATCGTTCCTCTGTTTGCCTTAATCTTGTCCGCAATGCTTCGATATTCTCGGCTCTGTTTTCGCTGTTCAATTTCTCGTTCAAGGTCAGCGATTCGTTTAGTTGCCTGTTCAGTTCCATAATTCTCTGGTCTTTCTGATCCAGTTCGTCCTGCATCTGTTCCGTCATCAGCAGAAGTTCTTCCACCTGCCCGACGTTCTCTGAGTTTCTGCATCCGTTCATCAATCTCCCTCGCTTTCTCTATCTGCTGTTTAAGGTCAGCAATTCGCTGTTCTGTTTCTGCAATAAGCTGTTCTCGCTGTTCAGCTTCTGCGTTAATTCCTGCCATTGCTGATTCTCGTTTTCCAACTGTTCGATTCTGGTTTTCTGTTGCTCGATCTGTGAGAGCAGTTCTTCTGTATCTGGCAAAAGATTCAGCAGCCCGGATAATTCGCTGTTTAAGCTTTTTAAACTCTTGTTCTGCTCCTGAAAAGACAGGAGCTGTCGATCCCGTTCCTGCAATTCCTGTACCATCTCTGCCATAAGATTCTGCTGTTCCTCGATCTGGTTTATCATTGTCTCCATCATGGGAATGACTTCCCGGCTTTCTTCTAATGTCACGCAATCGCTCCTTCCATTGTGTTAATGCACTGGATACTTTTCCAAAAGAAATCTGTATTTTATCCAGCAGTGCATTTTGTCTTTTTATGATCTGGTTTTCCTCCACTTTCCATGAAGCGGATGATGTCTGTCCGTTCTGAAATTTCTCATCAATTTTTCTGGCATCCGCACCCTCATGGATCGTCGGTATCTCTAATTTTCCCTGCCTTGCATAAGAACGGTGGTCAATGTGATTTTCCGTTTTCAAATGTGCATTACAGACGTTTGCCCATTCGCTCCGCCATAGCTCACAATTTTTCGGATTGTTCCACCCGGTAGCATCGGTTAATACACGTTTCCACTGTTTGCGGTTCCTTGTCCCGACTTTCTGGACTCCATTTTCATCAAGTACGGGGATTCGGATTCCATGACGGTCAGGGTTCTTTTTATCCTGCCACCAGTCCGGAT
>OGDN01003859.1_pt1 | contig 14743 bp, 14 predicted proteins | sample 1570271 | NCBI WGS metagenome assembly OGDN01 (sample SAMEA4384481, study PRJEB24528) | human gut metagenome | reverse complement strand
TGACAGACCCGGCGCCTGCCACTACATTCAGCCACTTGGATGCTACAACGGTATTGAGCCGTAAGATTACCGAGTTGGGTATTTATCCTGCGGTAGACCCGTTGGAATCCACTTCGCGTATTCTTGACCCGAATGTTGTGGGACAGGAACATTACGACACCGCACAGCGTGTGAAACAAATCCTTCAGCGCAACAAAGAGTTGCAGGATATCATCTCTATTCTGGGTATGGACGAACTTTCGGACGAAGACCGCCAGACCGTAAACCGTGCACGTCGTGTACAGCGTTTCCTGTCACAGCCCTTTGCCGTGGCCGAGCAGTTTACCGGTGTGCCGGGTGTGATGGTTTCCATCGAAGACACCATCAAAGGATTCAATATGATTATGGATGGGGAGGTGGATTACTTGCCCGAACAGGCATTCCTGAATGTAGGAACAATAGAAGAAGCAATAGAAAAAGGTAAGAAATTGCTGGAAACAGCCAATAAAAAGAATTAGTGCTTTATGAAACGGTTTCTGAATATGACAATCGCCACTCCCGAAGGAGTTGTTTTTGAAGGAGAGGTTGAGAGTGCGGAGTTTCCCGGTACGTTGGGTGCGTTCACTCTTCTGCCGTTGCACGCAGCTCTGATTTCTTCCCTGACCGGGGGAAAAATCGTTTATGTGAAAGATGGGAAACCGGAAGAAGTCGCTATCAAGGGTGGTTTTGTTGAGGTGAAACAGGATATAGTATCAGTTTGCGTAGAACAATAACATTTAAAGAGTCTAGACTATGGGATTTACACTAACGAAAAAGCGATTTTTAATCTGGAAGACCATCATGACAGTGGTCGCCGGACTGGTAGTAGGAGGAGCAATCAAGTTATTTTGGCCGGAGCATTATTTTGCCTGGTTTCCCTTTATTCCTCTGTATTTTTATATCTTCGGATGGTATTACATTTTTATGTTCGACTACTGTCGGAAGTATACGCCGCATAAATTGCTTTCCGTCTATATGGGAATGAAGTTTGTGAAAATGGTGTTCTCGATGATAATTCTGTTGTTCTATGTATTGCACGTCAAAGTGCATAAGGAAGATTTCGTATTGACCTTCTTTTTGTTTTACCTTTTCAGTATGCTGTATGAAAGTATATTCTTCTTCTTGTTCGAGAATAATTTGAAGATTAAACTAAAAGACAAAAAAGAAAAAAATGGATAAGGCAAGGTATTTGATAGGTATTGTTTTCTGTTTGCTGATGATGGGTGTCGGTACGGTGAAGGCCGAAGATATCAATGTGAGCCAGCAGCAGGAAAATGTGGATGCGAAGGACATCGTGTTCGGCCATATTCAGGATTCTTACGAATGGCATATCACTAAGTGGGGCGACAAGGACATTGTGATTCCTCTTCCGGTGATAGTATACAGTAAGGAGACGGGATGGCATACCTTTCTTTCTTCCCGTATCGCCCACGAAGGCAGTGAGCACGAAGGACTGCGCATAGCCACTGATGGAGACCATAAGGGAAAGATTGTAGAGGTGAATGCTGCCGGGCAGGAGGTGCGTCCGTTCGATATCTCTATTACAAAAACAGTACTTGCTCTGCTGATAAATAGTGTGTTGCTGGTTGCTATCATTTTGGGCACTGCCCGTTGGTATAAGAAGCGCACGCCCGATTCTCCTGCTCCGAAAGGTTTTGTAGGTTTCATGGAAATGTTTGTGATGATGATAGAAGATGACGTAATCAAGAGTTGTGTGGGAAAAGATTACAAGCGTTATTCCCACTTTCTGTTGACGGCATTCTTCTTTGTGTTCATCAATAACCTCATGGGATTGATTCCTATTTTTCCCGGTGGGGCAAATGTGACGGGAAATATTGCCATTACACTGGTATTGGCATTGTGTACGTTCATAGCTGTCAACGTGTGGGGAAACAAGGCATATTGGAAGGAAATACTTTGGCCGGATGTGCCCACATGGTTGAAGTGTCCCGTCCCGTTGATGCCGGTAGTAGAGTTGTTCGGTATCTTCACAAAGCCTTTTGCCTTGATGATACGTTTGTTTGCCAATATCATGGCAGGTCATTCGGTTATCTTGGCGCTCACCAGCCTGATATTCGTTACAGTGAGCATGGGGCCTGCCATAAACGGCACAATGACAGTGGTATCCGTCCTGTTCTGCATCTTTATGAACTTTGTGGAACTGCTGGTAGCCTTTATTCAGGCGTATGTGTTCACCATGTTGTCGGCAGTCTTTATCGGACTGTCTCGTGTAGAAGAAACAGAGAAAGAAAAAGCATAAAATAAATCATTAAAAAATAGAAAAGTTATGTTACTATCAACAGTATTATTACAAGCAGCAGCCGGAGTCGGCTTGAGTAAAGTAGGTGCAGCACTGGGCGCAGGTTTAGCGGTAATCGGTGCAGGTTTGGGTATTGGTAAGATTGGTGGTTCGGCTATGGAAGCTATTGCACGTCAGCCGGAAGTTTCAGGTGATATTCGTATGAATATGATTATCATCGCTGCTTTGGTAGAAGGTGTAGCCTTGTTTGCCATTGTTGTTTGTTTCCTTGCATTATAAAAATAAAAAGAAGTTATGTCATTATTAGTGCCCGATAGTGGTTTGTTGTTTTGGATGTTGCTTTCCTTCGGCATCGTGTTCTTTGTGCTTGCCAAGTATGGCTTCCCCGTCATTATCAAGATGGTAAATGAGCGTAAGGAGTACATTGACCGTTCGTTGGTGGTGGCAAAAGAAGCAAACGAACAGTTGGCTAACCTGAAAGCTGAGGGTGAAACCATCATGGCTAAAGCTCACGAGGAACAGGCACGCATACTGAACGAAGCAGCGGCGACACGAGACCGTATTATCAAGGAAGCCAAAGAACAGGCACGGATAGAAGGAGATAAAATGATGGAAGAGGTGAAGCGCCAAATCCAGGCAGAAAAAGAAGATGCTATCCGCGACATACGCCGTCAGGTAGCGGTTCTGTCCGTTGATATTGCCGAGAAAGTGTTGCGTAAGAACCTCGACGACGAGAACAAGCAGACGGAAATGATTGACCGGCTGCTGGACGAATTAACTGTTTCTAAAAACTAATTTGCCATGTATATAGGAGTAGTCTCTATGCGGTATGCCAAAGCATTGTTGGCGTATGCCGATGACGCGAAGGTGGAAGATGCCGTTTACCGGGAAGCGTTGCTGCTGAAAGACAGCTATGCGCAAGTTCCCGAGTTGCGGCAGGCTATGGACAATCCTGTGCTGGCGCCCGATGTAAAGCTGAAGCTGATAGTGGAAGCTGCCGGAGGGAAAGTGACAAAGGAACTGGAACGCTTTGTGCGACTGGTGTTGAAGGAAAAGCGTGAAAAATTTCTCCAGTTCATGGTTAATTCGTATATCGACCTGTACAGGAAACAGAAAAATATCAGCATAGGCAAGCTGACCACGGCTTATCCGGTAGCTCCCGAAGTAGTGGAGCGCATCCGCAAGATAGTAGTCAGCCGCACGAAAGGAACTGCTGAATTTGCTACAAAGGTAGATACCTCATTAGAGGGTGGTTTCATTTTCGAAATCGGTACTTACCGTCTGGATGCAAGCATTGCCAGCCAGATACGCCGAGTGAAGCAGCAGTTTATTGAGAAGAACAGAAGAATAGTATAAAAAAAGAAAAGTAAAGACTATGTCTGAAAATATAAGACCCAGCGAAGTATCCGAAGTATTGCTTCGGCAGCTCAAGGATATCGATACCTCACTTCAGTTTGACGAAGTGGGTACGGTGCTTCAGGTGAGCGATGGCGTGGTTCGTATCTACGGCCTGCTCAATGCCGAGGCGAATGAGTTGCTGGAGTTTGAGAATGGTATCAAAGCCATTGTGATGAATTTGGAAGAGGACAATGTGGGTGCCGTGTTGTTAGGGCCTACCGACCAGATTAAGGAAGGTATGATTGTAAAGCGCACCAAACGTATCGCCTCTATCAAGGTGGGCGAAAGTATGTTGGGACGCGTCATTGATCCGTTGGGCGAACCTCTTGACGGACGCGGACAGATAGGCGGTGAGCTTTGCGAAATGCCTTTGGAGCGCAAGGCTCCGGGAGTGATTTTCCGTCAGCCCGTCAATCAGCCGTTGCAAACCGGTTTGAAGTCTGTCGATGCCATGATTCCTATCGGTCGTGGACAGCGTGAATTGATTATCGGCGACCGTCAGACGGGAAAGACCGCCATTGCCATCGACACCATCTTGAACCAGAAAGCGAATTATGAAGCAGGGAAACCTGTTTACTGTATTTATGTAGCTGTGGGACAGAAAGGTTCTACTGTGGCCAATATCGTGAACGTGTTGAAGGAGCGCGGAGCATTGGACTACACAATCGTAGTTGCCGCTACTGCTGCCGACCCTGCCGCCTTACAATATTTTGCTCCGTTTGCGGGAGCTGCCATCGGCGAGTATTTCCGTGACACCGGCCGGGATGCGTTAGTCGTTTACGATGACTTGTCCAAGCAGGCCGTTGCCTATCGTGAAGTATCGTTGATTCTCCGCCGTCCTTCGGGCCGTGAGGCTTATCCGGGAGATATCTTCTATTTGCACTCCCGTTTGTTGGAGCGTGCCGCGAAGATTATCAACCAGCAGGAGGTGGCAGAACAGATGAACGACCTTCCGGCAAGCCTGAAGGGAAAGGTAAAAGGAGGCGGTTCGTTGACAGCCCTTCCCATCATCGAGACACAGGCAGGCGACGTTTCGGCCTACATCCCGACCAATGTAATTTCCATTACCGATGGTCAGATATTCCTCGAAACCGACCTCTTCAACCAAGGATTCCGCCCTGCCATTAATGTGGGTATCTCTGTATCCCGTGTAGGAGGTAGTGCACAAATCAAGAGTATGAAGAAAGTAGCCGGTACGTTGAAGATAGACCAAGCACAGTATCGTGAGCTGGAAGCATTCTCAAAGTTCAGTAGTGATATGGATGCCGTGACCGCCATGGCCATCGACCGTGGACGTAAGAACAACCGGTTATTGATTCAGCCCCAGTACAGTCCGATGCCGGTAGGCGAGCAGATTGCCATCCTTTATTGTGGGGTACATAGCTTGTTGCATGATGTGCCTTTGAATAAAGTGATTGATTTCCAGAATACGTTCCTGGAAACGATGCGCGCCAACCATCAGCAGGATGTTATTGATGTGCTGGCAAGCGGTGTCATCAATGAGGAAGTAACCGGAATCATAGAAAAAGTGGCTGCCGAGACAGCCCAATCTTATAAAGAAAACTAATTATCATGGCATCACTGAAAGAAGTAAAAGGAAGAATAGCCTCGGTAAACAATACCCGAAAGATTACTTCGGCTATGAAAATGGTGGCTTCAGCCAAACTGCATAAGGCTCAGGCCGCCATAGAAAGCATGCTTCCTTACGAACGCAGGCTGCACCACATACTGACCGACTTTATGAGCAACTGTACTGAGGTGACGTCTCCTTTCATCGTGAAACGTGAAGTAAAAAGGGTGGCCGTTGTGGTGTTTGCTTCCAATACCAGTCTGTGCGGCGGTTTCAATGCCAATGTCATCAGGCACTTGGTCGATTTATTGGCGGAATACAAGCCGTTGGGATTGGAGAATATTCTGGTTTTCCCGGTAGGGAAGAAGGTGGCGGATGCTGTCAGGAAGTTGGGCTTTCGCATTGAAGGCGATTTCCAGCACATGGCAGACAAACCTTCTTATCAGGAGGCGGCCGATCTTGCTACTGATTTGATGAAGCGCTTCCTGCATGGCGATGTGGATAAGGTGGAACTGCTCTATAATCATTTCAAGTCCACTGCTTCGCAGATATTGACTCGCGAGACTTATCTTCCCATTGATTTAAACAATGAAAAGAAGGAAGAAAAGGAAAAAACGATTGATTATATTCTTGAGCCTTCTGCCGAAGAGTTGATGCAGGATATGCTGCCCAAAGTATTGCGCATGAAGATGTTTACTGTGTTGCTCGATTCAAATGCTGCCGAGCATGCGGCACGAACCATGGCCATGCAGATTGCGACGGACAATGCCAATGAGTTGTTGCAAGAACTGACGGTAATGTATAACAAGAGCCGTCAGCAGGCAATTACTAACGAGTTACTCGATATTGTGGGTGGCTCGATGGCATAATGTAATGAGGAAACTGCGAATATTCGGAATTTGATTTCGGACATTCGCGGTTTTATTTCATCCGCAGACGACAAGCCAGGTAATCATAGTGTTTTCCTTCCTTTATCAGCTCTGCTTCAAAGCCATACTCGGCAGCATAGAGACTGAGTGTTTGAAAATCCACATAGAGCCAGTCAAAACGGTCCCCTTTGATATTCTTATATTGCATCTGGAAATCAATTTCGCCATAGTAATCTCCTGCAAGGTCTATTTACAAATTTCTCGTATTGTTTTTTTGCCTTTTCCAAACACGCTGCATCCGGCTTACCATTTTCAAAAAAAGTAACGCTTAATTCTTTCCTTGACCAGTTGCCAGGTGGAACGGTTCAAGTGTGAGCGGATGATGTCGCCCTTGTTGAGTGCTTCAATAACGCCGGTCTCCGAGGGCTTCCGCATCCTTACTCCAACGGCCCACCGGCACATGGAGAGATCCTGTGCCTGCATTGCTCCCATTCACGACACTACCTCTTGTGGGGTAGTGAGTAGCGGGCGAAGCAGATGTTGGTTCAGCAACCTTGTCGTTGCAATATCTTTTAATGTTTTCATGGTTTGTCAATGTTGGGCTCAAAGATAGGCAATTCGGTGTGAGAAACAAGATAAGAGCTGGATTTTATCTTTTATCTGAATAAAATGCACTACTTTTGTGACTGCAAAAAGAGACAGAGCACATGAGAAAGATGTTATTATGCATGGGGTTTGCTCTTGCAACAGCCATTTTCATCGGCCATGCACAAACCTTGCAGAGTTTGAAAGACAGTTGTTATCATTATCTTGCCATTCAAGATACTGCTTCGTTTAATGCTACCTATATTCAATTGCCCGATGCATTGGAAAAGGAGATGAATCCTGAAGTCTCTTCTTTGGTAGAAGAGCTGAAACAGATGCGGAACGAAGATCAGGGTATCCGCTTGTTGTTGATAGATGCGTCAAAGAGATACGGTGATAGAGATAAACGTACTGTGGAGATACACCGGATGATGAAAAGGATTGATTCCAAGAACGCGCTGCGGGTACAACAGATTGTTGATATTTATGGATGGTTGGGCAGTGATGAACTAGGTGAAGATGCCAATGAAACGCTTTTTCTGTGCATTCAGCATACGGATGATTTAATTATACAGACCAAGTATCTTCCTATCTTGAAGAAAGCAATGGAAGACGGAAATGCGGATGGATGGCAGTATGCTTTTCTGACTGACAGGATAAAAATGAACAGGGGTGAGAAGCAGGTTTATGGAACTCAGACATTGCGGATGAATGGAAAGCAGTTTCCTGTGCCCATTGAAAATCCGGATAAAGTGGATACTCTGCGTAAAGAGATAGGTTTGGAGCCGATGAAAGAATATATGGAAGATACCGGCTTTGACTGGTCATTGGAAAATTACCGGAAAGAACTGCCCGAAATGGAAAAGTCTTATCGGCAATGGTTTGAAAAGAATCGGCAACAGCACAATGAAATTTTAAAGGAAAAAGTAAAATGAACGAATTAAAGACTCGCATAGAATCCCTGTTACAACAACTTAACGAACGTGTTTTCGAGAAGGAGCATGTGGTGGCACTTTCCCTGCTGTCGGCAGTGGCAGGAGAGAGCATCTTCTTGCTCGGTCCTCCGGGGGTCGCCAAGAGTATGGTGGCGCGCCGTCTGAAACTGGCTTTTCGGGATGCCTCTGCTTTTGAGTACCTCATGTCCCGCTTTAGTACGCCCGATGAAATATTCGGACCGGTGTCTATCTCCAAACTGAAGGATTCGGATACCTACGAACGTATTGTCGATGGCTATCTGCCTTCGGCTACCATTGCCTTTCTGGATGAAATATGGAAGGCAGGGCCTGCCATTCAGAATGCTTTGCTGACCATTATCAATGAAAAGATTTATCGCAACGGACAGTTTTCCATCCGTGTTCCCCTGAAAGGTCTGATAGCGGCATCCAATGAGCTTCCGGCACAAGGGCAGGGGCTTGAAGCACTTTGGGACCGTTTCCTTATTCGCTGCCTGGTGGGAGGAATAGAAGATATGGGTGAGTTCGACCGTATGATTTCGTCTACCGACGAAACGGAACCGGTGATAGACGAACGGCTCCAAATAGCCGATGAAGAATATGCCCATTGGGAAAAAGAAATAGCTGCCGTAAAGATTCATTATTCCATTTTTGAAGTGATTCATGCCCTGAAAGACGGTATCGAACAATATAACTTGCAAGTGCAGAACGAGGGAGGCATTTCAGCTCCTCTCTATGTGTCCGACCGTCGTTGGAAGAAGATGGTAAAGTTGCTTAAGACATCGGCCTTTCTGAACGAATCGGATACCATCCGCTTGTCGGACTGTACACTTTTATCATATTGTCTGTGGAGTGAAACAGAGCACATGGAAGCCATAGAGGAAATGGTTGCTGCTGCCATACAGAAGAGTGCCGAGGGTTATCTGCTCAACATAAAGGGTCTGGAACAGGATATAGAAGAGCTAAAGGACCGCCAGTCCTCGGAACACAGTCTGCGCGAACTCAACGACCCCGGTATTCAGGTGGTGGATACTTATTATTATCAGATAGAGGGTGTCCGCATGAAAGAGCGTTTGTTGATTTTTGCTTCCGACTACCAGCATCTTGACAAAACAGGAAAGCTGTTCTATCTGCATAAAGATAAATATAAGGCAAATTGTTGCATTCTGAAAAAATATGATTCGGTGCTTCATGCCAAAGTTCCCCGTAGCAAGATATATACGTTGAAGCGGGGGACTCGTTCCGTTTATATAAATAATTATGAATATCACCTGATGTGTTATGAAAACTGTCCGCCTCCGCCGCCCGAACCGGAACCGGAAGACTTGGGGATGAAATACCGTTCGGTGACCGAAGCTTTGGGAAGAATGGAGAAAGACTGGAACGAGTTGCTGGCTGCCGAAACGGAGTATTACGAAAACCATCTTTTCCTGAGTGCAAAGCAACGCCTCCTGATGCGGAGGATGCTTACCCATCAAAAGAACAATATAGAAAGATATAAGAACGAATTGAACGAAATGGCTGATGCGTACCGCAAAGAGAACCAGGAATATAAGGTTGAGAGACCTGAAGATGATTTATTCACAGGAGCTTAAGGACAGGACGTTCAAAGCTTACGAGGAAGATATCGGCAACGGAGTGGTGCGCCGGCACGAACTGGAGGAAAAAGTGCTTGCCTACTATCGTCGCACGACTCCCTCTCTACAGGAATATTATTCGCGCTACACTCCCGAATGGGATGCTTTTTATTCCTCGGAGCACTTGCCGGACCTGGCATTCCTGCAATTTCTGAGACAGATGCGTGGTGCGTTTAAGAAGCGTTATGAGCTTTCCGAACTCAATATTGATTACTACATCTCATGCATGGAAGGTTGCTCTCTGTTGAAGGGAGAAGCGGCGCAGACAAAGGAGTTTTTCCTGGATAAATGGCATCAGTTGCTCACCCGCAAGGAGTACGACTATCAGTATATGCATATTGACAGCCTTTGCGAGAGTTTCGACCTGTTGGTAAAGAAACATGGACAGCAGTCGGGCAATCACCTGCTCGGGTCGCGCATGGAGTGGCTGCTTCACAACTACCCGGACTTGTATCGCAAAATGCTTCCTTTTGAGCAAGTGATGAAACGTAATCCTGCCATCCGGCAACTGGCACATCTTTTGGGGAGAAAGCATCGGGAACCCCTGAAGTATGATTCCCTTTCGGGAGTGGATAAGAAGATGTTGATTCGCCATTCTCCGCACAGCGATATAACGGGCGTCACTTTGGGCAATGACCTGAACAGTCTGTTGCCGATAGAATATTGTTATCTGGCGGACGATTCGCTGCGTGCCGTGTTCATGGAGCGGTATGCCGAGAAGCGGTTGCAACTGTTTGATTATAAATCGAAAGAAACAGATTCGGTGAAGAATGACAAGCAGAAAGTTTCGGGACAAGGGCCTTATATTATTTGTGTGGATACGTCCGGCTCTATGCAGGGCGACCGGGAAATCCTGTCCAAGTCTGCTATCCTTGCCATTGCCCAGTTGACGGAAAAGACTCATCGCAAATGCTATGTCATCAACTTTTCCGATGAGGCTGTATCTCTGTTGGTCGAAGAGTTGTCGCGTGACATGCCCAAACTGGCCGAGTTCCTCAATAAATCTTTTGATGGGGGAACGGATATCGAGCCTGCCCTTCGCGAAGCGGCGCATATCATTAATGGGAATGATTTCAGGGAGTCGGATATTGTCCTGATTTCAGACTTTGAGATGCCTCCGCTATCTAAAGATTTAAAAGAACAAATAAGGGTGATAAAACGTCGGAAGACTTCTTTTTTTGCACTCTCTTTTGGCAATCAGCCCGAAATGGAATATCTGAATCTTTGTGATAGATATTGGGAGATGTGACGGAGACGAAAAGGACGCTGCATTTTAAAATTCCAAGGTTCTTGAAAAAACTCTTTCAGCTTTTAAAAAAAGACTTAGAGCTTTTGCGAAAAGACAGTGGAGTTTTGCAAAAAGACAGTGGAGTTTTTCGGAAGTACTTTTTCATGTTTTATTTTCCGTTTTTATGTCTTTATAGAATGGACTGCGGATTTGTGATGTGGACTGTTGTTAAGTAGTTGATTATCAGTTTTGTTTCTTCTTTTTTTAGGACCACAGGACCAGGGCTCACCTATATGAGATTCTGGTCCCAACTTTATACTGATACGAATATATATATTGTTGTATATCAGTACGTTATTAATTTATAAAACGGACAAGCTGATTTTATGAATTACGAATTATTATTACATGGAGAATATCTGTTGGCAATGAGTTTATTGCTTCGTGAATATGCTCTTGAATGACTTATAATCTCATTGATTACAGTGCTGAATTTCATTTAATAGGCTTGTCTGCTTTATTGGTTTGATTATCAGTTTGTAAATGGTTTCTATTAGGACCAGAATATCATATAGGTGAGCCCTGGTCCTGTGGTCCTAAATAAAATATTAATTCTTTGATAATCAACAGTTTTGCTTTTTGGGTATGGCGAGAAACAATTACCACTTTTATGCGAGAAGATTTTAGGTCTTTATTGTGCTTTTTATGGCATCAATCAGCCGGCTGATTGGCAAAAAAACAACATAACCAGTAGAGGTATATAGCTTTTAAAGTCTTCTGAAGATAACACGTATGTGCAGGTGACTCACATGAGTGCTTATAACACGATTCATCGGGGGGCGGGTTGTTTAATAACCATCAGTACGGACATGGAGGAGTTCCTGGAATTGAAAGGGGAGCTTGTGGCACTTGAAGACTTGACGGAACTGCAAAAGAAATATTATGATTATACTTGTCGGGAGGGGGACTGTATCCGTACTTGTATGATACCGTCCCCTCAACTGAATGAAGATGATTTGGAAATAGAAAAAAGGATTCTTGCCTTGTAATATCATCATCAGATGGTTGCCGCGACATGATTTCAGCTTTGGTAGACCTTTACCTTTCTAACAATGACCAGCGTATGAATGCCATTATGTATTTTTATTCCATTGACTTTTTTGGCAGGTATCTGGGGAATGAATTTCCAGTGGATGCCTGAACTGGGATGGAGATATGGTTATATCTTTGCATGGGCACTGATGTTGGCATTGGTCACTATCATTTACTTTTTCTTTAAACGCAAAAAATGGTATTGAGCAGAGGGGAGGTAAAGATGATGTTTTCATATATTATTGATAGTATTTTTTTATGGAGTCATATTCAGTCAAAGTACCTTATCTGAAGTGGCAACTTTTGTACCAATAGGACATGGATACACTGATTGGTTATACGGAAAAGTTGTCGATATGTTCTATTTCCCTCTCTTTGAATTTAATTGGCCCACTTGGATGCCGTTTATTGGAGGGATGATTTTATTAAAAATAATCAGCTCTTTATTTGGTAAAGTGAGATTAATAGGTTACGTTTGTTTTAACACTAATCATAATGAGGATGAAAATAGTGTTTCTACATATTATATGTCTATTGTTACTTGCTTTCAGCAGTCCACTATACGCCCAAGTGGAGATAGCGGGAAAGGTGCTTGACAGACAAGGGCATGGTGTTTCTGATGTAAACATCACAGTAGTGCAGAGCTTTGACAGGCCCGTACTTATGGGCTATGCACTGAGCAACAAACAAGGGGAGTATATTTTGAAGGTAAGCTCGGCAGCAGACAGCCTTAACATCATCATCCGGGGGTTTAATGTTTCCACCGTCTATCGAAAAGTACCCAATGTTTCCGGGCGACAAGACTTTAGAATAGAAGAAAAACCTATAGAAATAAAGGAAGTTATTGTGAAGGGGCGGCAGATTTGGCAGCAAAAGGATACGGTCAATTATCTGGTGAGTTCCTTCAAGGACAAGAATGACACCAGTATCGGTGATGTGCTGAAGAAGATGCCGGGTATTCAGGTGGACAAGGTCGGCAGGATTTCTTACATGGGAGTGCCCATTAATAAGTTCTACATTGAGGGAATGGACCTGATGAAGGACCGCTATGGCATTGCTACCAATAATCTTTCTCCCGATGACATTGCCACCGTGCAGTTATTGGAGCGACACCAGCCCATCAAGGCTCTGAAGGAGTTGAGGCACTCCGACCAGGCTGCCATCAATTTGAAAATGAAAGAGGGTGCTAAGGGAGTATGGGCTTTGTCGGCGCTGTTGGGAGCTGGGGCGGATTTCGCGCCTCATGTTAAAGGAGAAGGGGAACTGACGGGCTTTTATTTTACTCGGAAAAGGCAGCACTTGGCTGTTGGAAAGTCCAACAATACAGGAAAGGACTTGGAAGCGGAAGTAAAAGGCATGAATAGAAACGAAGACGAAAGCATTTGGACCGATGTGATTTGGCCGTCACCTCCACCCATTGACAAGTCTCTCTACCACGACAACGAGACTTATCTGTTGACCACCAATAACCGATTTAAGAATAAAAAGGAACAGGAATGGTCGGTAGATGCATATTATCTTAATGACTGCGATAACCGGTATGGGAATTCTGTCACTTCTTACTTGTTGCCGGATGGCACGCAGAATGTGATTACGGAAGCCATTTCAGCCGGAATGGACAAAGACAGGCTGACAGTGAACGGTAACATGATGATGAACCGTGAAGATACTTATCTAAATGCGACAGTGGAAGGCGAGGCTGAATGGAGACATACATTGGGAAAGGTGTCTAATGGTAACATGATAGACCAATGGGCCACAAATAAACGGCTGAAGGCTGCCGGAAAAATCAATTGGATTACAAAGAATGACCGAAATCGCGGATGGGAGGTGAATTCATCTTTCAATATTCAAAATACTCCTCAAAGTCTGTTGGTACAGCCTTGTCTGTTCGGAAAAATTTTGGAGAAGGACGGCCTGGAAAGTATGGGGCAGCAGGTAGAGTTGACGACTGTCGGCAATCGGAACAACCTTTCCCGCTTGTCTGCCTTGAAGTGGGGAGGCTTCTCCGTGACTCCTTCTTTGTTTACGGACATCAAGATTATGCATCTGTCCAGCCGGTTTTATGGCTTGGATGGTTCGGGATATGAAAAGACTGCGGCAGGTATGGAGAACGATGCAGACTATCGGAACCTGAAGGCTGGAGGATTGTTGATGTTCCACTACACAAAGGAAAACCTTTCGTTTTACGCCAATCTGCCGCTGGCTTTCCGAAACAACTGGTTGAAACAGCCTATGGAAGGAGGAACAATAGACAAGAACGGAATCGTATTCGAACCTTCTGCATCGCTGACTTTGGATAAAATGCGCTGGAAGTTCCGTTTGGGCTATTCTCAATACAGCGATGTGCCTGACATGCAGCAATTGTATAGTGGATATATATTGAGTAACTACCGTAATATCGAATGCTACAGCCCCGACATCAGTAACAGTCGGACGCATCTGTCCAACCTGAGTATCGGCTACAAGGACGTCTTCAGCATGTTGTTTGCCGATGTGAATTTGCTCTATATCCGTTCAATAAGCGATATACTTTATGGACAGAGTTTTGACGGAGAGTTGTCGCGTACCATTAGCCGCCATGTGCACCATCACGGAGACATTTATCGGGTCAAAACAAATGTCGGCAAAGGACTGGACTGGAAAAAGACAGTACTGAAACTGCAAGGAATGTGGCAGAAGAGAAGTTTTGTGCGGCTCCGTCAGGATGAGATGGTAACTAACCTTAGTCATGAGGTCGCCTTATCGGGGAGTCTGCACACCGAACCATTTGATTTTGTACATTTGGACTGGGAAGGAATGTGGGAGACAGGGAAAAGCCGCATCAAGGGAGGCGAGAAGTTTTCAGCTGTTTCTAGTTTGTCCAACCGGGTAGGAATCGACCTCATGCTGCCTCAAGACATCGGAATCAGTATGTCTTATTATAACTATTACACGGATGCCGGAGAGGGAGGGCAGTCGTTTTCAATCTTGAATGCCGGCTTACAGTATACTTGGAAGAACATACGGTTCTATCTGCAGTGGGACAATATTCTGGATTTGCAATCGTATACGTATTTTCGTTTGAGCGGCCTCGACCGCTATTGTTCCAGTTACAGCATACGTCCCTCAACCATTCTATTCAAAGTAAGAT
>OGDN01003855.1_pt1 | contig 14753 bp, 14 predicted proteins | sample 1570271 | NCBI WGS metagenome assembly OGDN01 (sample SAMEA4384481, study PRJEB24528) | human gut metagenome | reverse complement strand
TTAGAAGTTCTTTTCACACTAATCTCTATTCCTGCACATACACTTTGCGTACCATGCTCCACTCCCCGGACATTATTTCGCCTGCAATGCTGTGGCAATGTCCTCTCTCATGGCAAGCACTGCCGCTCTGGAAGCATCCGCATAATTCTTCTCGCCAAAGTGCGCATACTGCTCCTGCTGATAAGCCGCAATAATTCCTCTGGAGGAATTGATAATGGCTCCCAGTCCATCCTCGTTAAAGAAATGTACCAAATCAGCGCCCTTTCCACCCTGCGCACCATATCCCGGTACCAAAATCAGCGTATGAGGCATCACCTTTCTAAGCAGCTTTCCCTGCTCCGGATAGGTTGCGCCCACAACAGCGCCCACATAACTGTAATTTCCCTGCTCCGGCATACATTCTGACCCCCAGGCTGCCACCTGTTCACCAACCAGTTCATACAGAGGCTTTCCGTCAATCAGACGGTCCTGAAACTCTCCGCTGCTGGGATTAGAAGTCTTTACCAGTACAAAAATACCCTTTTTCTCCTGCCCGCAGATTTTCATAAAAGGCTTTACTCCATCCGAACCAAGATAAGGATTCACGGTCACAAAGTCCTCATCAAAGCCATAGAAAGCCTTGCTTCCCACCTGCACCTTTCCAAGATGTCCTACTGCATATGCCTCGGAGGTAGAACCAATGTCGCCTCTCTTAATATCGCCGATAACGACAAGACCCTTCTCCCTGCAGTAATCCACCGTCTTTTTAAAGGCCATCATGCCGGGGATTCCGAACTGTTCATACATCGCCACCTGAGGCTTTACCGCAGGAATTAAATCATAAATGGCATCCACAATTCCCTTATTGTACTGCCAGATTGCTTCCGCTGCTCCCTCCAGAGTTTCGCCATGCTCTTTAAAAGCCTGCTCCTTTATATACTCCGGTACAAATTTCATCATAGGGTCAAGTCCTACGACAATCGGCGCACCTGTTTTCTGAATCTTCTCATTTAATACATTAATCATGGCTTCCTCCACTTTTATTTTAAATTATTCTTCACCGGTTTCCCGTATTTCACATGCTTACAGCCTTCTTTTTTACAGCCTTTTCAATAGTAGCATTGCAGGCTGGAAAAGTCAAACCCGGCACTTATTTTACCTTTCGTGGAATTTTGGATATATTTTTATTGGTATTCTGAAATCAGATTTATTAAACATGGAAATACTATAAAATAAAGACGTTCAAATTTTACGAAAGGGAAAGGAGCTGGCGTTATGGAAAAGATGTCACTTGGTGAAAAACTCGCTTTTCTGCGTCAGGAACGCGGATACGCCCAAAAGGAAATAGCGCCCTTACTCAATCTTTCCATCAGTACTATCTCCAACTATGAAAACGGTGTCCACTCTCCTGACCTGGCTACCTTGTGCCGCTTTGCAGATTTTTACGGCGTTACCACCGATTATCTGCTTGGCAGAACAGAATACCGTTTCCCGGCAGAATCCCTGAACCACCCCGTCACAGAGGAATACACGGTTTTAGATATTGTCGATACGATTCTTGCCTGTGAAAGAAGCGGAAAGATTGAACATCTGATATCTTATGCCAAATTCCTTTCAAAATCCTGATTTTCACCCTAACGGGTACTCAGAAAGCCCTGCTCTCTCTTTGCCTGCTCATCATCCGGGTAATTTCCAAGATACTGATTCAACAGTACACTTGCCTGTTCATACTGTCCCAGATATTCATAGGCTACCACTTCATTGAAGCTGAGGGACTGCTTCATTCCGCCTCCCTCTATTGCAAGCCCTGCCTGAAAAGCGTCCAGTGCCTTCTGATATTCTCCCTTTGCCATCTCGCAAAGCCCAAGCTGATTATAAATTTCCGCATCCCCTGCGTACTTCGCCAGATAACTGTTGTACACATTTGCAGCATAATTGTAATCCCCGGTAGCCTCATAGGAACGCCCGAGATACAGATAGCTTTTCACACCACCCTTTTCCTTTGCATCCTCCAACGCCAGATACGCCTTCTGGTAATCTCCCAGATAGAAGTAAATCCTGCCAATCACATAATTATCCATCTGCCTGCTTCCGGATTCCAGCGCTGCCGTCAGATATTCCTGCCCGGCCTCCTGATACCCGTAGTAGGCAAGCACCTCATAAATTTCAATCAGTCTGTCATAATTCGTGGCATCCATGGCAATCACTTTATCAAAATCTGCCTTTGCCTCCTCGAACTTATCCAGACTCATCCGCACATTTCCCCGCAGGAAATAAGCATCCTTTTCTCCGGGGCGAAGCGCCAGAATCGCATTATAGACCGCTTCTGCCTCCGCATATTCCCCATTCTTGGCATAAGCAGCCGCCAGATAATAGTTTAAGTCAAAATCTATATTTTCCAGCCAGCCATTGCTCTCCTGTAATGCCTGCTCGAAGGCTCCAATCGCCTCTTCATATTCTGTCAGTCCCATATAGGCAATTCCTCTGGAACGCTCTATCAGCCTCTTGTTTTCTCCTGCTTCCTCTGCCGCATCCAGCTGTGCCAGCGCCCCCTGATAATCCAGTGCATCAATCAGGGCTGTTGCCTCTGCTGTCTTTTCCGCCTTAATGCCGCATCCTGTCAGCAGAAACAGGAAACAGATTCCCGCTGCCAGATAACCCCTTTGTTTTCTCATAGCCTTACTTCTTTTCGTTTCTCCCATTTTTCCAAAGTTTATCCTTTAAATTTCTGTTATTTCAATAAATTCATCACAAGCGTAACCATTACATCCTTCTCATCCGGTTTTGATTCTGCAATCATCAACGTAATAGCAACTAAAGCTCCATCACTGATTTTTTTCCTCTGGTTCACAAACAGTGCATTATTCCTGTCTAAAAACTCCAAAAACAGAGAAGCAGCTATCCGTTTGCAACCATCTGCATAAGGATGGTCTTTAATCATAAAATACAACAAATTGGCTGCTTTTTCTTCTATAGAAGGATACGCATCTTCTCCAAATGCACTCTGATATATCGCCGCTATTATTCCCCGAACCTTGCCCGCTTCCTTCTCAACGCCGAAAACATCTGTATTAAATGTATCCTTCATACGTTTTACCATACTTGCACATTCTTCATATGTAATACGATAAATTGGTACCTGTCCCGTTGGCTTAACCAATGCCTGATGGTCGTATTGGTCAAGAAGCAAAAGTGCATCCGTATATTCGTTTACCGCACAAAGTACATCTTTTTCTTCCAGTTCCAAAGTATTTGCTAACATTCTTGTCTGAATATCAACAGTTTTTTCAAGGGCCTGTAATCTTTTTTCATTGATAGCATAGCCGTTAATTATATACTGCTTTAAAACCCTGTTTGCCCATTGTCTAAACTCTATTCCTCTTTGGGATTTTACTCTGTAGCCAACAGAAATAATGACATCTAATGAATAATACGCAACAGGTTTATCTGAATTTGCAATTTGCAAAAAATGCAAATTGCTTTTTTTATCAACTTCATTTGTTGAAAAGATATTTGTAATATGCCTTGAAATTGTCGAAACATCTCTCTCAAATAATTCTGTCATTTGCGCCTGGGTCAGCCATACCGTTTCATCCTCAATAGGAACTGTAAGCTTTATCACGCTGTCTTCCGTTTCAAATATTACCAGTTCATTTTCCTTCATAAATTCCTTCCCACACTACTGTAATAAAATTGCTATCTCTGCAAATAGGCATCTATTTCTCTTCCTGCTCCAGCATGGAGGTACAGTTGGGACATCTGGTTGCATCAATGGCAATTTCACTCTTACAGTAAGGGCACTTCTTCGTAGCAGGTGCCATTTTCTTCGGCTCCTCCTTCTTTGTCAGCTTTTCATTCAGCTTATTTAAACCTCTTACCAGACAGAAAATCACCAGTGCTGTAATTAAAAAATTCACCACTGCGGTCAGGAAATTTCCGTAGGTCAGCACAGGCGCATTCTCTCCGCTCCCCAGCTTCACAAATAAATTGGAAAAATCGATTCCACCGAAAATTCCCAGAATGGGGGTCAGTATATCCTGATTCAAAGAGGTCACGATGGAGGTAAATGCACCGCCGACAATAACACCGACAGCCATATCCATGACATTTCCTCTCATAATAAACTTTTTAAACTCTGCAATAAATCCTTTGTCCTTTTCCCTGCTCATTTTTCCTATGCTTTCCTTCTTTAGATTTTATCATACATTTGCTTTTATGTCTTTAGTTTATCATACCCCTGCCGCTGCTACAAGCAAAAAGGAGAACTTCTTGCCCTGCACTTCAATTTGCGTTATACTGATGCTGCGGTATTTATTTCACAGAAAAAATCACAGAAATGAGGATTCACATGACAAAACAGGAAATTTCCGAAATCAAAAAGCTGCTCACACAGAAAAACTGTTCCATCACCCGTATCTGCGGCTGCTATGTGGACGGAGAAAAAAATAAAAAAACGGAATTTAAACAGGCATTTCTGGCTCTTCCGGAGGAAGAAATGTTCAAATATTTTGAGATTCTGAGGAAAACCCTTTCCGGAACTCTGGGAAAAAATCTGCTCACTCTGGAATTTCCCCTGAAAAGCGAAGAGGAAGGGGGAACCCAGGAATTTCTGCTGCGCCTGCGGGACAGTAAGTTGAAGGATGATGCCCTGCTGGAGGAATATTACGACAAAATCATTGCCAATTACGAGTATGTGGGAAACTACCTGATTCTCGTTGTGCATGATGTTTATGATGTACCCGGCAAGACCTCTGATGGTATTGAAATGGAAGATGCTTCCGATGAAATTTACGAGTATATTCTGACCTGCATCTGCCCTGTGGAGCTTTCCAAGCCGGGACTCTCCTACAATGCAGAGGAAAACACCTTCCAGAACCGGATTCGGGACTGGGTAGTAACACTTCCGGAAACCGGCTATCTGTTCCCTGCCTTTACGGACAGAAGCAGCGATATCCACAGTGCTCTGTATTATTCCAAGGACCCGGAGGAATTAAAGGAGGGCTTTGTCAACGAGTTATTGGGCTGCCCCCTGCCTCTCTCTGCCGGGGACCAGAAGGAAACCTTTCAGGCTTTAATTGAGGAAACCCTTGGTGAGGACTGCGGTATTGAAGTTGTAAAAAATATCCACGACAAACTGACAGAAATTGCCGCCGAGCACAAGGAAGAACCGGAACCCCTTGTTCTGGATAAAAATGAAGTAAAAACCATTCTGGCTGACAGCGGCGTTTCCAATGAAAAGCTGGAAATCTTTGACCGCTGCTATGATGAAACTGCCGGAGAAACCACTTCTCTTCTGGCAAGCAACGTCATGAATACCAGAACCTTTGAGGTAAAGACCCCGGATGTTGTCATCAAGGTCAATCCGGAGCGCACCGATTTAATCGAAACAAAAAATATTGACGGCAGAGAATGCCTGGTTATTTCCCTTGGTGGAAATATCGAGGTAAACGGCATCAACGTACATACTGCTCTGGAAGAAGAGGCAGAGGCTTAAGGGATTACCCCTCAAGCCTCTTTTTTATTTTCCATCCATTGTATAAAGCAGTGCATTACAGATAGCTGCCGCCACATTACTGCCGCCTTTTCTGCCCCTTGCTACAATATGGGGCACTTCTGCATCCAGTATCAGTTCCTTCGCCTGTACCACATTGACAAAGCCCACCGGCACTCCGATGATTCCCTTCGGGCAAAGCTTCCCCTCCCGCATCAGTTCATCCAGCCGTATCAACGCCGTGGGGGCATTGCCGATAGCAAAAATAACATCCCTTCCAAGTGCTGCCGCCTTATCCATGCTGGCTACCGCCCTTGTCGTCCCATGCTCCTTTGCCGCCTGCGCCACATCCTCATCGCTCATAAAACAGTACACTTCGCCGCCAAACTCTGCCAGCTTCTTTTTGTTGATACCGGAACGCGCCATCTGGGTATCCGTCACAATGCAGGCTCCCTGTCGGATTGCCTCCTGCATTTTTTCCACCGCCATAGGTGAGAATCTTAAATTTTCCAGATAGTCAAAATCCGCCGTGGTATGAATTACCCGCTTAATCACCGGCTCCTGAGAAGGCTCCAGCGTAACATTTCCCAACTCCTCGGTTATAATTTCAAAGCTCCTCTTCTCAATTTCTCCCGGCAGCATGGTATCCCAGACATAGGGCTGATTCTCAGCTTCCACAGTTTTCGGCTTCTCTGTTCCTGTTCTCTGATTCTCCGATTCTCCGATTCCCAATTTTTCTGTTCTCTGCTCTTCTATTCCAGTTTTCTCCATCTTCTGACTATTCCCCTCTCCTACTTTCTGTTCCTCCTCCAGCCCCATAATTCTGTAAATCTCCTGCATGTCCAGACTTTCCCGCAAGATATCTGCCAGCAAATCAAGCTGCTTCTCCTGATATTCTTCCATGGAAAAGTGCTCCCCCTCCTCGAGAGAAATTCCTTTTTTCTCACAGATTATGGAAAGAAAAGCTGTCCGAAACTCCTCTTCATCAAAAAGCCCGTGCAGATAAGTACCGAATACATTTCCCTTACAGAAGCCGTCTGTAATATCTTCCTGACTTCCTTCCGTTTCCATATTCTCATGCAATCCTTTTCCCTTTGCTTCCTTTTCCCTTGTGCCTGTTTCTCCCGTTCTTCCTCCTTTCTGTTCCTCATTCTTCAGTTTTAAAAAGCATTCCGGCTCCTCTGCTCCTTCTTTTATCATTCCCCGTTTCACTGATTTGCCCATATGAATTTCATAGCCTTTTACTTTTTTCCCGGACAAAGGAGCAAATATTCCGGAAAGCTCTGCTACCCTTCCCTCTCTCTGCCTGCGCCACTTTTCCTCTTCAAAGCTGGTAACAATAGGCAGAAGTCCCATTCCCCTTATGCTCTCGCCGCCTTCCGCACCGCAGGCATCTGTAATTTCCTCCCCCAATATCTGATATCCTCCGCAGATTCCCACCAGAAAGGTTCCCTTTTCTGCCTGCCTTTTGACTGCTGCCTCCAGTCCGCTGCTCCTGAGCCATTTCATGTCACTGACCGTGTTTTTTGTTCCGGGAATACAAATGCAGTCCGGATTTCCCAGTTCTCCCGGCTTTGTCACATAACGGACAGACACACCCTCTGTGGCGGAAAGCGCCTGAAAGTCCGTAAAATTGGACAGCTTCGGAAGCCGCAGCACAGCAATATCAACTTTTCCGTTCTTTTCCCGTACATTCAGGCTCTCTGCCAGAGAGTCCTCCTCCTCAATGTCCACTGCCGCATAGGGCACCACACCCAGAACCTTTTTCCCGCATTTTTCATAAATCATATCAAGCCCCGGCTCCAGAATCTTTTTATCTCCCCGGAACTTGTTGATAATAAGCCCGCAGATTCGCTCCTGCTCCTCCGGCTCCAGCAGGGATACCGTACCGATAAGCTGGGCAAACACACCGCCCCTGTCAATATCTCCCACCAGAAGCACAGGAGCATCCGCCATGGCAGCCATCCCCATATTGACAATGTCATCCTTCTTTAAATTGATTTCCGCAGGGCTTCCCGCCCCCTCAATGACCACAATATCATTTTCCACCGCCAGGGATTCATAAGCCTGCCGAATCACGGGAATATATTCCTTTTTCTTTTTAAAGTAGTCCATGGCGCGCATATTGCCCATAACCTCGCCCATGACAATCACCTGTGACCCCATATCGGTTGTGGGCTTTAACAAAATGGGATTCATCCGTACATCCGGTTCCACCCCACAGGCTCTTGCCTGTACCACCTGCGCCCGCCCCATTTCCAGATTATCTCTGGTAATAAAAGAATTAAGCGCCATATTCTGGGATTTAAAGGGTGCCACCCGGTACCCGTCCTGTCTGAAAATCCGGCATAAGCCCGCCGCAATCAGACTTTTCCCCGCATTGGACATCGTTCCCTGTATCATAATTGACTTTGCTTTTTTCTCACTCATTTTTTATCCTTACTTCCGCGCACGTCCTGCAATTTTGTTTTCAACTTTTTTCCCTACTCCTGCATACAGGACCTGCTGTCCTCTTCCTCTTCGTTCTGTGATTTTGCTGTGGAAATTGCCTCTGTCAATGCCTCATTTGCTGTTCTGTCCCTGACTGCCACCCGGAAATATCCCTCCGAAAGTCCTTCAAAATTACTGCAATCCCGTATCAGAATCCCCTTTTTCAGCAGCTCCTGCCCCAGGCTTTTTTCTGCCTGAAATAAAATAAAATTTCCCTGAGAAGGATACACTTTCTTAAGCTTCCCTGCTTCTGCAAGCTCCCGCAGCCGCCTGTCCAAAAGCTCCCGCTCTGTTTCCATAAACAATCTGGTTTTCTCCACATACCCTGCTGCCCGCAATGCCTGCTCCCCCGCCATCTGCGCCGGAAGGGATGTATTCCATGGCTGAATACAGCTGCGTACCCCCTCCAAAAAAGAATTTTTGCCAGACATGCCATATCCCAGCCGTAATCCCGGCATTCCGTAAATCTTGGTAAATGCTCTTAAAATAAAAAGATTATCATACTCCTCCAAAAGCCCCTTCGCACTCAACTCCGCTTCCTCCCTGCAAAAAGGAAGAAAACACTCGTCCACGCAAAGAACGCTTCCTGCCCTCCGGCAGCTTTCCGCCAGACGCCTCACCGTTTCAAATGCAGCCACACTGCCCGTTGGATTATTTGGCTGACATAAAAAGACAATATCATAGCTTCCGCCCGCTATCTTTTCTGCCAGACTCTCCGCCCGCTCCTCTGTAAGCACAAAATCCTCTTCTTCCTGTAAATAAAAGAACTCCACACTGCCGCCAGCAGCCCGGACTGCCGCTTCATATTCCTGAAAAGAAGGTGCCGGAATCAGCGCTTTCTTCGGACGCAGGAAAAAACACAGGGCATATAAAAGCTCTGCCGCACCGTTTCCCAGAACAAGCTGTCCGCTCTTCACTCCTTCTGCCTCTGCCAGCCCTGTGACCAGCCTTTCTCCCTTCCAGTCCGGATACTGTCCGGCAAGGTCAACACCCTTTTTTGCTGCCTCCTGACAGCCCTCCGGCATCCCAAGGGGATTGATATTTACTGAAAAATCATACTGCACGGGATTTCGATAAATATCCCCGCCATGTAAATATTTCATGCTCCATCTCCATTTCCAGATACATTTCAAGCCTGCTTTTTATCCTTATACCTTCACCTTGCACCTTATGGCTGTTGAGCTGCCTCGCTCAGGAAAAAATCCCCCTTAAATTCCGTATGGAAAATTATTTCCCTGCCCAGACTTTCTGCAAACGCTATCTCCCTCTTTGTCTGTTCACCGATATACCCCTGAAGATTCACAACATAAACCGCATCCGAAACCTCTATTTTCTTAAAATGTGCCAAATTTAGGGCTGTCCTTTCTTTTTCTCCCAATTCCATTCCGTCTTCGTTATAGACACATTGCAGCACGCACATATCATATTTTGTTTCCAAAATATATCCAATCTTTTTCATTTCATTTTTAAATCTCATGCTTCCGCATAATGTAACAATCTTCAAATTGTGTACCTCCGCAGCTTAATAACACCATCGCTTCCTGCTTCATACTCGTTTTCTCCGTAAATATCTGCGATGCTATTTCTGGTCTTCTGATTTTTCCGGCACTTATTCCTCTTTCGTCCAGACCTTGGGACGATATCGCATATTCGATACATTATATACCGTAATAAATGCATTTGAATCTACCCGGTTTATAAAATTCATTAGTTTCTGATATTCGTTTTTGTCCACAATGGTGATAATTTCATTATGTTTTTCAAAATTGTATGCGCCAATTGCTTCGTATATTGTAGCCCCACTATGCAAGTCTTTAATGATAAACTGACGAAGTTCTTCCTCTTTTTCGGTAATAATACAGACACGACGTTTTTTATTATTATCAAAAATAAAATGGTCCAGAATAATTCCATTAAAATATGTACCCAGAATACTTAAAACCACTGTCTTCTTATCATACACAATCGCTGCAGAAAGTGCCACGCACATTCCCGACAGGGACATGGCTTTTCCCAACTCCATATGCAGATATTTGTTCATAATTTTTGCCACAATGTCTAACCCGCCGGAGGATGCATTCCGATTAAAAAGAATACTTAATCCTATACTTACCACCAAAATATAACAAAGTACATCCAATTCCTGACTATTCGTCATAGACCCGAAATCTGGAAATAAAACTTCAAAAATTCCCAGAAATAAAGGCAGCATCACACTTGTATAAACCGTTTTTATTCCAAATTCTTTCCCACAGGTGAGAAATCCGATTATCAAAAGAACTATATTCAGGAACATAGTAATTACCGATAATGGAAATGGCACAAAATTAGACAATACGATTCCAAGCCCGGAAATACTACTGACAGATGTATGGCTTGGTACCAGAAAGAAGTATACTGCAGCCGCAATGATTGCCACCGCCATAGTCAAAATTAATGTTTCTTTTATCACTTCTGTATAATTCAGCCTTTTAGTCATTTGCTCTGTTCCTCCTCAAGCTGTCAACCAATACCAAACTGACTATTGCAATCCCCAATAGCGCCCCAACGGCTTTCCTTATCTCGTTATTCCTGTACTCTGCTTCCGGAAGAATCCCATATTTATAATAGGAATAACGGGAACGGTCAGTGGTGTATGCCTCTATGCTATCTCCCATCTGTTCATTGAAAGCCTTTGTCGTCACCAGTTTATTACTCAATACCTTAAAACCCTCCTGCCAAAAACAGAATCAGCATCCCCGTCAGAAATACCAGAAAGGAGGTCATATACAATAATCTGTTTGCCCGTCTGATGTCCTCCGGCTCCACCGGGCAGATATCCTCCCCGATGTAAGGCTTTTTATGTAATTCTCCAAAATACCAGGCATCCCCTGCCAGACGGATATCCAGTGCCCCGGCGCAGACACTCTCCGTCTGGGCGGAATTAGGGCTGGCATGCCGGTATCTGTCCCGTTTCCAGATTTTCGCCGCATTTTTTCCATCCAGCCCCAGACAGAAGGCTGCCAGTATCATAAACAGGGCTGAAATTCTTGCAGGCAGAAAGTTACAGACATCATCCAGTCTGGCTGCCGCGGTTCCAAAATATCTGTATTTATCATTCCGATATCCAATCATGGAATCCATTGTATTGACTGCCTTATAAAATATTCCGCCGTAAATTCCAAAACAAAGGAAGTAAAAAAGCGGCGCAATCACGCCATCTGAGGTGTTTTCCGCAACCGTTTCCACCGCTGCCCTTGTAATTCCCGCCTCGTCCAGCACAGCCGTATCCCTGCCGACAATCATGGAAACCGCTTTCCTTGCCTTCTCAACATCTCCTTCCCGCAATCCCTCATATACCTTCATGCTCTCTGTCTTTAAAGACTTCATGGCAAGCATCTGATAACACAGGACGCAGGAAAGAGCAATTTTTAAACCGGGATGCACAAGCCCTGCAAGCTTTAACAGTCCCCATACTATTCCCAGTGTCAAAAACAGTACAACCAAGACCAGAAACGCCCCTGCCACTCTCTTTTTCCCTTTGTCTGCCTCCGGTTCCGGAGAAATGGAAAATATCTTCCGCAGCATTTTTTCTGTTTTCTCAATCAGCCAGCCGATTCCATGCACCGGATGCCACAGAAAATGCGGGTCGCCAAACAGTAAATCCAGCAGACAGCCAACTCCGATAATCAACATTCTCTCCCGCATCTGTTTCCTCCAATCCTGATACTCCCCTTGCCCTTCCTATATCTCTTTGATATACATTTCCTCTACTGCCTCCAACGCAGCCTGCTTTTTCCCGCCTGCCGCAAATCCATGTGCCTCATAAAACCGGATAGCACGGATATTCTTCTCAAATACCCAAAGCATGATTCTGGAGTAGCCGGCTTCTTTAACATCCTCCAGTATCCGCTCCATCATCCTGCTTCCATATCCTTTATGCCAGTTTCCTTTGAGAGAATGAATACAAATCAGCTCGGCATACTCCGGCATGCTCTTTTCCCTGCTTTTGTCCCACCATGCAATACAGTGAGGCTTTCCATCCAGTTCCAAAATGTAACCATTTCCCTTTTGTTCCTCCAGAAGTTTCCGATACATTCCGGTGACACGTTCTATTTGTGTACATTCCAGAAGCTTCTCTTCCGGTACAATGTCCCGAAATGCCTCTTTCCAGCTTTCAGTCTGTATATAGGCGAGAATATTCTCATCCCCCATTTTTACTCTCCTGATAGTAACTGCTTTTTCCATCCCGTCCTGCCTCCCTGCCTTAACCTTTCCAAATGCTTCCACAAGTTCTTTTCCATTGGAATAAATATCACACTCTGCACATATCCCTGTAATTCCCTCAATTCTGACTTTCTTTCCCACTTCCTCTACCAGAATCCCCCTGAACCCCTCTCCATTTTTTACCTGCCAGTCATAATAGTCCCCATGAGGGCTGGAAAAGGCATCCAGAAGCGCCATAATGGTTCCACCATGCACCACAAAAAGCAGACGCTCTTCCTCCGTAGAATGAACTACCTGCAAAAATGCCTTTCCGCACCGTTCTGTAAATTCTTCTTTTGTTTCCCCTCCCGGAAAGCCGCAGGCGCCATAGGAATCAATCCATTTCTGATATTCCGGATTCCCATTTAATTCTTCATAATTTTTATACTCAAATGCTCCGAAATCACATTCCCGCAAATCCGGCACAGCTATCTGGGAAAGCTCCGGAAAAAGAAGTTCCGCGGTCTGTCTGCACCGAACCAGGGGACTGACATAAACCTGCTTTGCCTCTCCCCGTACCTGTTCGAAAGCCGGGCTTTCCAAAAGTGCTTCCAGAGCATTTTCTCCCTTCGGCAGCAGTGCTTCGTCTGTGCTTCCCACATACCGATGCTCCCTGTTGCCCTTTGTGGCTCCATGCCGGAAAAAGAATACCTGACGTTTCCTCCTCAGCACCGTTCCAATACCGCATTGCACCCGGATTACCTGCTCCGCTCTCTCTGCCAGAAAGCAGCATACTCTTCCTGTCTGCTCCCGCCATTTTCTCTCAAAGGCGTCCATCGGTACGATTCCACAGCCCACTTCATCGCACAGAATCACAAATTTTTCCGATTCATCCGGTTTTTCCCGGTCTTTCCCCGCCAATAACCGCTTTGCTTCTTCCAGTGGCTCTTTTCCAGCCTTCAACTGTTCCCGGATTATCTCCTGATAATCCTTTAAAATTTTATATTCCTCCGGGAAAGTATTTGCTGCGTACTCTTCCTTTCCCTGATAAGCACCGCCCACTACCAGAATCATATTCAAACCTTTCTTCTTTTCCTTACCAACGCCTGCACTTAAAGCACTTCTGCTGCGTAACCGCTGCACACTATTCCCATGAGCATCAAAAGCTCACAGGTCTGCAAAAAGTATCCTGCCAAATCTCCGGTGGTTCCGCCAAAGGTCTTATATGCCATGTGTCTGTACCGGAAAAAGCATGCCAGTCCCAGTACCGCCGATACCAGCCCCGGCAGGAAGTTTCTCAACGCAAAGTTTCCCATTCCAAAGCTTCCCGGCAGGGCACATCCCATCAGAAGCAGCACACTGATACAGAGCACCAGTTCCACTATCAGAATCCACTTTACTCCGGGAGCCGAGCTTTTTGCATTCTCCGCCACCATACCGTCCTTCTTTGCCTTTCGGAACCAGACCACGGACAATCCGCTTAAAATTCTGGAATAAGTATAGCACACTGCCATATGGACTGTCTGCTGAAAAGTTATCTCATTCATAAAGGCAGTTGTCAGCATCAGATATATAATTGCGTAAATGCAGGCAAAGGCACCGATATGAGGGTCCTTTAAAATCTTCAGCTTTTCCTCCGCAGGCTTCCAGGAATTTTTTGCATCCGTCACATCCAGATACCCGTCCATATGGATTCCCCCGGTCAGAAGAATCGGCAAAGCCGCCTGTAAAAGAGCGCGGGTCATGCTCTGAAAGTGCAGCCTTTCACAGATAAAATATAACAGCACGCCGCATCCCCCCAGAGTAAGCCCTACCAGAGGGAAAAAGCAAAGACTGTACTGCATCCTTTTTTCATCCCATTTTATTTTCGGCATGGGAATCCTGGAATACATGGAAAACGCCATAATCACAGAACGCATCTTTTTTTCTCCTTTAAATCCTATTGGGAACCGGCTTTACCGGAACCGGAATCCCGCAGACAACCTCCGTTACTTCCGCTGCCTCCCCGGCAAGCTGCCTGTGTATTTCCCCCAGAAGTGCCAGATAGCATGAGGTTTCTTCATCATACAAAACTCCATCCGAAAACACTTCATTACTGACAATCACCAGTTCCTTTTTCCTGCCAAGCTCCAAAAGCGGCTCGATAATCGCCTGTCTGCACTCTTTCACAGCCTCCTCATCCCGTCTTCGGATACTGCCACCCTCCAGATACATCTCATTTGCCAGCAGATTTGACATACAATCCAGCAAAAACACCTCTCCCGGCTGCTCTGAAAGCTTCTTTACTCCTGTAAAACATTCCACAGTAAAAAAGCCCTTTCCTGCCCTCTGCTCCTGATGCCTTGCAATTCTGACATGGCTTTCCGCATCATAGGGAAACATAGTTGCCACATAAACAAGTGCTGCTTCCTGTTTTGGGGTTTTCTGATTTTTCGTTCCCTGCATTTTCTTCATCAAAGCTACTGCCCGGTTTTCCCCATACTCTGACTTTCCGCTTCCGCTTCCTCCCGTCACCAGATAAAGCATACTTTCCCCATTTCTGCGCACGTTCCTTGCGCATGACGAGTTTGTGTCAAGTGCGCGCAGACACAAATCTCGCGATTGAAAA
>OGDN01003851.1_pt1 | contig 14775 bp, 15 predicted proteins | sample 1570271 | NCBI WGS metagenome assembly OGDN01 (sample SAMEA4384481, study PRJEB24528) | human gut metagenome | reverse complement strand
GCTCTCCAGCGTTGCCCTGTTTTGCTGCATTTTTAGCTTTGGTACGTTTTTCGGGATTATTCGCGTTTACACAGTTGTTTTTTCAGACCCGCTCCTGGAGAAACGCCGCGCATAAAAAAGCGCTTACCCCGTCATAGCGATGGAATAAGCGCACTTTTTTGAAATGGCGCACTAATGGCGCACTCGGAAAGCCCGTCCCGGAAAAAAGAAAAACCGCCATGTTCGCCGAATGGCTTAACAAAGCGGTTTGTTCTGGAGCTGGGAATGGGACTCGAACCCACGACCTGCGCATTACGAATGCGCTGCTCTACCAACTGAGCTATACCAGCAAAAATTTGCAAAAGCACTTGCATTCTACATGAGTGTATGATATAATAAAAATATATATGACGCTCATACAGATGATGACTGTATTATTATATACTGAAAATCAAGATTTGTCAAGTGCAAAAGAGGTGTTTTTTATAAATTCGGGCAAAAAAATAGCGCGGGTGATCGGACTGACAGTCGCTTCGCTGCTTGGAGTGATATTCCTGCTGATGTTGATATCAGCGGCGGCGTTCGGTTCTGCGGGAACTGTGGGAGTTTTCGGATTCAACCTGTTCATATGCGACAGCAGCGATTACGACAGCGTACCTGCCGGAAGCGCCGTTATCTCCACTTCCTGCGCACCCTATGACCTCGAGGAAGGAAACCTGGTGCTCTACACCACCGACCCCGAGGATAAGAACGCGCCGCTTGCGATGGGGTATTACGCAGATTTCAAAATGACAGACGGCGTGTACTACCTCCACCTCGTGAACAACAGCGACAGCACCGTAATCAGCGAGGACGCCCTTATCGGAAAGGCAGGCTGGTGCAGTCCGTTCCTCGGAGCCTTCATCAGATTCGTAAGAACGCCCTGGGGAGTTCTCGTCATGGCGGTCATACCCTGCGCCCTGCTGATACTGTTCGATGTCCTCCGCGTAAAGACCTACGAAAAGCCGATCCCCGAAGTTATCCCGCAGGTCAAGAATCAGGACGACCGGCCCGCGCAGCCGCAGTTAACTGTCGGCGAAAGCGGCGGAGCCTCATATAAGCGAAATCCAAGCGGAAAGCCGTCCGTAAGCGCAGACAGCGTGCTTTTCACGTTCGATTCTGCAAAAAAACAGCACGATGAACCCAGTACCGGCTCAGCGCCCAGAATGTCGGACGCCGACGTACTTTCACTGCTGAACGCTCCATCGCCCAGATTCGGTCAGAAGCCGGAAAAACCGCGCCCGGAGCCTCCCCTGTTTACCGCCCCGGCTGAAAAGCCGGCTTCCGCTCCCGAAAAGCCGACGCTCCCCGCGCCGGTCGCAGCCAAGCGCTATATCGACAATACGGTGGCTCCCGCTGTGAAACCAGCTCCAGTTTCCGATGCTTCGGCGATACCCGCGGCAGTCTCCAACACCAAGACCGCCGAGATACCCGTGATAAAGAAACCCGAAAAGAAGCGCTCCGACGCATTCTTTGCACAGTCGGAGGCTCCGCAGATAGGCAGGAACCTCACCGGAAAGCAGACCGCAAAGTCCAGCCGTTCGATCATCGACCTCGAGGACGCCCTCGCAGCGGCGCCCTCCCGCACCGCCAGACCTGAAAGCCGCCGCAGCGCGGATATCCTCGCTTCCAAAAACCGCAGCGACCTTATAACCGAGGATGACGACTCAAGGGACAAGTCGCGCTATGAAGTTGACGATATTCTTGCGGGCATAGAAAAACGGCACCAGCAGTGAAAAAAGTCGTATCGCTCATTGCTGCGGCTGGGCTGACGGCTGCCGCGATTCTCGGAGCCGTTCTCTCCGGCGGAAGCGGATTCTGGTTCGCGAGCGCCGCCGCTTCGGTGTTATGCTGTATACCATTCTTCCTGTCGTTTGAAAAACGCGCTCCCTCCGCAGGCGAGCTTGTGCTCATTGCGGTAATGACCGCATTTTCTGCCGCAGGAAGATTTATTTTCGCGCCTGTTCCATTTTTCAAGCCGGTTTCCGCGATAGTCGCCCTTGCAGCACGTCACCTCGGACCTCAGGCGGGATTCATGATAGGAGCGCTCTCCGCTGTTATCTCCAACATCTGGTTCGGTCAGGGACCCTGGACGCCTTTCCAGATGCTCTGCTGGGGTCTCATCGGAGCCGCCGCCGGGATCCTCGGAAAACACGGATGGATAAGCAAACCGCTTCCGCTGTGCATTTTCGGAATCGCTTCCGGAATCGGTTACTCGTTCATCATGGACGTGTGGACGGTTCTTTCAATGAACGGCAGTTTCTCAGGGGAGCTCTGGATCGCCGCGATAATCTCCGCAGCGCCCGTAACGGCGGTGTACTGCGTATCAAACGTAGTTTTCCTGCTAGCGCTCAATAAAGCGCTGGGAAAAAAGCTTGAACGTCTAAAGACAAAATACGGCATATTTACTTCCGATGGAGGTAATATCACATAATTTTTAAGGAGCGGCTATGAAAAAGCCTTTCTCAATAGTTGACGCGGCGCTGAACGTTATCCGCGTCTGCCTGGCAGCCGGCATTCTTATCACGCTTTTCGACTTCTTTACACGCATTGATCAGACGCCGGCGATAGTCATACGCTTTCCGAAATCAGCTGAAACGGAGGAAACGTCCGGATACGAGCCGGAATACACCGCAGGTACGCAGATAATACAGAAAAGCCGCGGATATAAAAAACCCGAGCTTCTCACCGAGGAACCAGAGCCTGAAATTTCAGCGATTGCCGAAAATGAAACCGAACCCATTCTTATAAGTACGGAGCGCGAAACCGTGTCAGAAGCCTCCGCGAATTACGCGGCGGGAAGTTCCGCGGTGCAAATTCTGCAAACCTCGTCGTCAAAGGCGGAGGAAACCGCTGACGCCGCCGACAGTGAAAACTCATCTGAGCTTATAAATATAAACACCGCGCCTGCCAGTGAGCTGGTAAAGCTGAAAGGTATAGGCGAAGTCAAAGCGGCGGCCATTGTCGAATATCGCCGCATTAACGGGAATTTCAAAACGGTGCAGGATATTATGAACGTAAGCGGAATCGGTGAAAAGACCTTCGAAAAAATCCGCAGTCAGATAAAGGTATAAATTTGAGCCGCCCTAATCGGGAGTCGCTCAAAGGCGAACACCAGCCGCACAAATTCCAGTTTCCCCAAAACCAAAACGGGCAAGCTTCACGCCTGCCCGTCAATTTATATCCTCGCCGAAAGCTGAACCCCAACTGCAATTACTTTCTGCCAGCCATTTTAATGATATCCATAAATTTAAGCCTGCTGCCGTTATGCAGAATTATCATCTCATACACCCTTGCAACTATCACCGCCACAAGAGCCACAAACACCGCCAGAATAAGCACCGCGACAATCACCTCCGGCATTGACAGCTTACCGACCATCAGAGCCGCAGGAAGCGAAAACGGCGAACTTACCGGGAAGTAATACGAGAAGGTCTGCATCACATTATCGGAAGCCGCACCGGTCTCCAGGCTGCCCATCGTGAACATCGCCGGAAAGTACGCAAGGTAGAATCCCAGCACGCCGAGCAGAGAATAAGGCTGCATAGCCTGCGCGAGATCCTCCATGCGGCTCACGGAGGCTCCGACCAGCGCCGCAATAAGCGCGTAGAACAGGAATCCGAGAATGAAAATAACGAATATCAGCACGAATGACAGCGGAGTCATGCTCCCGAAGCTGCCGTTGAACGCCTCGACGATCTGAGCGTTCTCGCCGGTCTGAACATCGGCGTTCTGGAGCATATTCACGAGGTCGCCGCCGATGCCGAACGGAGCCGTTGCCGCAAACGAAATTCCACCCACAATGCCTATCAGCAGGAACTGCAATATCGACACGCAGCCCATCGCCAGTACCTTACCTATAACCACCGCGAGAGGTCTCACGGAGGTAAGCAGCAGCTCCATTACGCGGGAGGTCTTTTCCGTTGCGATGGACTGCGCGACGGTCTGACCGTACGCGAATATCATAATGAACAGAACCAGCGAAATAACGATAGGCACAACGTAATTTATCATCGTTTCAAACACGTTCCACTCGTCCGAGCCTGCCTGTATTTTCGACGTGCTGACATACCGCTGCGTAGCCGCGAAGTTATCCGGGGACACTCCGGCGTTTATCATGTTGCGGTAGGTCACAAGGCCTGAAACCATGCCTGTAAGCGTATCCACGGAGGTTCCGTCGGTGTCGGGCGAATAGTAGGTCTTTACCGTGTAGCCAAGCACCTCGGAGCCGCTCTCATCTGCGGATATAGTTACAAGTACCTTGCCTGCGTCCGCGTCTGTAAGCTGGTCTATCAGCTCGGAAGCCGTCTTGTCTGTGCTTGTGAGCTTCACTCCCGCAGAGGTCAGCTTGTCGGTGTCCTCGGAGGTCAGCAGACCGCTGTCGTCTATCAGGTACACGCTGTCAAGCGCCGGCGGCTCGTCAGAATTTCCGGAGCCTGTTATGGAATCCCCCGCCCCCATCAGCTTGGGTATGATGTTCAGACCGCCCACCAGCAGTATCGTTATCAGGCATACAATTATTGTACCCACAATGAACGACTTTGTGCGCACATACTGTGTGAATGTAAATCCAAAGACCTTTTTCCAGCCTCTTGCAGCGTCATTTCTCATCAGACTCACCCGCCTTTGCAGCATTTCCGACCTTTTCAATGAATATCTCGTTGAGCGACGGCTCGCGCAGCTCGTACTTTATAAGCGGCATTCCGCTTTCAATTATCCTGTTCAGCAGGGCGTGCGCCTGCTCCTCGCTGGATACGTTGTAGCTGGAGCCGTTCGGGGTCTCCTCGGTGAGGTTCAGACCGCACTCCTGAGCCATCGCGGTGATGTCGACCTCGCATTTGACGGTGAGCTTCACCCTGCCGTAGCCCTTCTTGATATCGTTCAGATTTCCCTGGAGCACCGTCCTGCCCTTGTTGAGTATCACGATATCCCGGCAGAACTCCTCTATTGTTGACATCTGGTGGCTGGACATTATCACGAACTTGTTTTTCTTTATCTCCTCGCGGATAACGCTCTTGAAAAGCTCAGCATTTACCGGGTCCAGACCGGAAAGCGGCTCGTCAAGTATCAGAAGCTCCGGATTCGGCGCGAGCGCAGCTATCAGCTGTATCTTCTGCTGGTTGCCCTTGGAGAGCTGCTCCGCGCGCTTGTCGCGGTACTCCTGAACTCCCAGCCTGTCGAACCAGTAATCAATTGCGCGCTGAGCGTCCTGCCGCTTCATGCCCTTCAGCGAAGCGAAATACATGAGCTGATCCATTATCTTGTACTTGGGGTAAAGTCCGCGCTCCTCCGCGAGGTAGCCGATGGACTCCGCAGCGGTCACGAACTTCTTCCCGTGCCATGTGACCGAGCCGCTGTCCGCGCTCAGCATTCCCAGTATTATGCGTATAGACGTGGTTTTTCCCGCGCCGTTAGTTCCCAGCAGCGCGAACACGCCCGGCTCCTTCATTTCGAAGCTCAGACCGTCTACTGCCCTGCAGCTGCCGTATGTCTTGACGATGTTGTCGACCTTGAGCGACATAATTTCACTCTCCCTCATCTGTTAATGTGTTGTATATACAGTATAATCTGTTTGCACTGATTTGTCAAGGGGTTTTTGGGAAAAAAACAAAAATCTCCCCGGAAACTTCCGGGGAGAAAGTAAATTATAAGCCATATAAGCCAGGAATCAGCCCTTGAGCTCCTCTGCCAGAGCCTTGATCTGAGCCTCGTTCGCGGCGTTCACTGCGGAGCGTACGGTCACGGTGTTCTCAGCGAACGTGATGTTCTTGCTCTTCTCAAACATCCCCTTCATGACCTTAGCCGCCATCGGCGCCCAGGAACCGTTCTCGATAATTCCGATGGTGCGGTTCTGGTAGTTGCGCTCGGTCAGGTGGTTTATGAACTCCTTCATAGCCGGGAACACGTCCGCGTTGTAGGTCGGAGCCGCAAGCACCAGCTTGCCGTAGCGGAACGCGTCCTCAACGCACTCTGCCCAGTCGTCCCGGGCGAGGTCGCTGACCGTAACGTGCACGCCCTTGTCCGCAAGCTTTGAAGCCAGCATGTCCGCCGCCTTCTTGGTGTTACCGTAAACGCTTGCGTACGCGATGAACACGCCCTCGCTCTCAACGCCGTAGCTCGACCAGATGTTGTACTTATCAATGTAGTGACCGAGATCCTCCTTCAGCACCGGACCGTGAAGCGGGCAGATCATCGCGATATCGAGGGCGGCTGCCTTCTTCAGGACTGCCTGCACCTGCGCGCCGTACTTGCCGACAATGCCGAAATAGTAGCGCCTTGCCTCGCAGTCCCACTCAGCGTCAGCCGCAGCGTCGAGCGCGCCGAACTTACCGAAGCCGTCCGCGGTGAACAGCACCTTGTCGGCGCTGTCGTATGTCATGATGACCTCCGGCCAGTGAACCATCGGAGCCGCAATGAAATTAAGGGTATGCTTACCCAGCTCGAGGGTATCCTTTTCAGCCGCGACTACCTGCCTGTCGGCGTAGTCCGTGCCGAAAAACTGCTTCATCATCACGAACGCCTGCTTTGAAGCCACGATCTTCGCCGAGGGGTACTTCTCAGCGAAAACTGCGATGTTCGCGGAATGGTCAGGCTCCATATGCTGAACTACGAGGTAATCCGGAGTTCTTCCGGAAAGCTCCTTCTCAAGGTTTCCGAGCCATTCGCCGCCGAATCTGCCGTCAACAGTGTCCATAACCGCGACCTTCTCGTCGAGGATAACGTAGGAATTGTACGACATGCCCTCCGGAACAGTGTACTGAGCCTCGAACAGGTCAATATCATGGTCGTTCACGCCGATGTAACGGATATCTTCTGTAACTGTCATTTTTATGCCTCCAAAAAACGAGAACTATTTTTGATTTGCTGTATATATTATACAACCCGAGCCGTGATTTGTCAACCCCGCGCAGCATTTTTTGAGAAAAATTTCACATTATTTCAACGTTCTGAGGTACTGCTTGTGCTCGTCGGAAACGCGGTAGCTTTCTATCGCCTTCTGGATAGTTTTCCGTTGGGTCCACTGGTCGAGCCTGCGCCGCTCAATGTACGGCAGAACCGCGTCGTACTGCTTTGCGAGCGCCGTTGCGAAGTACCACGCCGTCATCATGTTGACGTAATATTCCCCGCTGCGGATTTTTGATACCATCTCCGGGTATTCCGGGCTGAAATGCTCGTCCAGGAAAAACTCCATAAGGCAGCCCACGCCGAAGCGTACAGCGTAGGTGCGCTCGGAATCTATCCACTCTCTTATGTGCGGGAGCAGCTCCTCCGGCGACTTTTTGAAGCATTTCAGCGACATCTGGTCGCAGGTCGCCCAGTTGTCAACATAGGGCAGGAATTCCTCCGCCCGGCGCAGGCACTCCTGCTTGTCCCTGATTCCGGAAACAATGAACGCATGGAGCTGATTCTCGTCAAAGTACCTGTGCGGAAGCTCCGCGAGAAATGTATCGTCAGCGCCGACCTCTTTCGCAAGCTTCCGAAGCTCCGGAGTGCGCACGCCTATCATGTTTTCCGGATCCATTCCCGGGATAAGCCCGCCCTGAAAATCGCGGTATTTTACGTCCTGCAAGGCGAAAAGCCTGCTTTTTATCTCGTCTGTTGTCATTTCTGCAACCTTTCTGGCATATGTCCGGTATTATTTATAAAAAACAAGGGAGGTTTTCCTATGAAAAAATACGCCGCACTTCTGGCGCTCGCCGGAATTATCCTCGCAGCCGGGTGTACATCAAGTGATACATCGTCAGCAGCCATTGCCCTTGACCCCTCGGAGACTGAAATAGCGGTGCTGGAGCCCGACATAGCATTCCTGACCCGGGAAGCGCCGTCTGAAACGGAGACCCCTCCGCAGGGGCTTGTGACCTACAGCGGAAACGGGCTGGCTTCCGCCGCAGTGATGACCCTCGGCTCCTACACGTGGTCTTATCAGGGTGAAGATACCGCCTCCTGCAGCGCAGGACCGCTGACAGCCTACGCCGACGGGCTGATAACCGCAGTAGTAGACCTCGATTTAGTGTCGGAGAACGAACCCCAAATACAGCTCAGCGGCGCAGAGCTGACCGGAGCGCAGTTCTACCCGCTGGACGAATCCGAAAGCTGCGCTCTGGACTACACCCCGGACGGCTCGATAAGCTTCCCGGACGAAGCGTACAGCGGAGTAGCGGTGGTGTCGCTGAGCTTCCCACAAGGCAATGCGGACTACTATTTCGCCGTTACCCGCAGCCAGACCGACCCGTCCCAGCCGCCGGAGCTTTACCTCTACTTAAGCGGCACAGATATCGGCTTGCACATAACTAAATGCGTCTACACCTGGACAGTCGAGGAAAACGGCGAAGCGCTGACTGCTTCCGTTGACTGCGCCACCCCGTGGCGGCTTGCGCAGGAAAATAAACTCCTCACTGCCTCCGCCGAGCCGGGAAGTCTCCTGAAAATCGGACTGCCGGAGAACGCGCGAATAATCTCAGCGGTCAGATACCTTTCCGAGGACGAGACCGAGCCGCTGGAGTACTCCGGCAACACGATAACCGCTGCGGAAAGCGGAGTGTGCCGCATAATTGTGGAAATGCCGCAGGGAACCTGCGTTTACGCGTTCGTTTTAGTGAACGGCGATACGCTGAGCGATCCCGAACAGCCCGCTCAACCTGCTCAGCCCGCAGAAACAGCGGAGTAATTTTCTCACACGAAAGCCCGACCGGGCATATTATAAGGCAGGGTATGGCTCAAAAGCCCAGATCCACAGCCGCGCCGATGGTGGCGTGCTGTCCCTGCCAGCGCAGCAGCCGGCGCGCCCGTGAGAAGCCGGAGGCATTAACGGCTGGTTAAGATATACCCTTTCAGCGCCGATGTGAAAGCACCGGCGCTGAACTTTTATGGATATCAGTCGTATTCCGCGATGAATTCCGCGGTGTTTTCCTCAGAGTACTCCACCTGCTTTGAGTAGAGTTTCAGGTCGAGTATCCTGTCCCATTCGGAAAGCGCGCCGGAATCCTTCCAACGCATACAGTCCATCAGCATGACCGCCGCCGCAGAACAGCACGCGACCATCGTCCGGGCGTACACAGCGCCGTCTGACAGGCAGTCGGTGAAGTGTCGGTAGAGGAAGTACACCGCAATGTGCTCGTACCTCCACTCCCCGCCAGTTTCGCCCAGAAACTCCGGCAGAGCCTCCAGAAGCTCCTCCTGCCGCTGCGTCAGCCGCTCCAGAGTATCCGCCCACTCCTGATTTATGCTCTCCATCGCGGAAAGCGTGTCCAGAAGCCGCGAAACCTCCTCCGGCGTGAAGATATCCGGGTATTCCTGCGGAACGCCGGGAAGCGGCTGCTCAAGCTCCAGAGCCTCCTGGGTCTGCCACGCGAATTCCGCACAGCGGCTCAGGCGTTCCGCCACCGGGAGCCTGCGGTCCTGGAGCGCCGCGAACATCTCCCCGCGCGCCCTGCGGAGCAGCCCGGTGTACTCATCATCGCCGGAAAGCGCGGCTTTGTCGTCCTCGTCAAGCGTGAACTCCAGCGGCTCGGAACTGCTGAACATCAGCCGGCAGACCTCCTCGCAGCACAAGCCAAGTCCTGCTTCCCTGACCTCCCCGAATTCGTTGAAGAACCTCGGGTGGAGCGCGCAGATATCGCAGAGTATCCCGTCCCCGCAGTGGAGGATAAGCTCGCACAGACCGTCCTCACGGAGCAGCGCGCAGCGGTCGCCGGAAGCCAGCGCGAAGGTCGGCTGCTTCCCGCCGTGTATCGCGGAGCGGAGCCGCTCGCCGAACTCCCCTGGGACTTTCGCAAAGCGCTCCATGGCGGGTTTGTCGATGTCGATTTCCCAGCCTATGCAGCAGTTGTCGGTGCATTTATCGCCGGTGCACAGGAATTTATCGTAAAACTGTGGTCTCATCATAGCTTTGTCACATCGAAATAGTGCGGGATTATGTCCGCGTATGTCCCGTCCTTCTTGCGGAAGCCGCCGGGGATAACCCCGAGCTGCGCGAATCCGAGGCTCTTGTAAAGCGCCAGCGCAGGGATATTGTCAGCCACGACAGCGTTGAACTGAAGCACCCGGAAGCCAAGCTCCTTACATCTGTGGAGGCAGTCGGAAACAAGCTCGCGCCCGACATGCTTTCCGCGCATATCCGAGCGCACCGCGTAGCTTGCGTTGGCGATATGTCCGCACCTGCCGACGTTGTTCGGGTGGAGAATGTACAGCCCCACTACCTCGCCGTTATCCTCGGCTGCGGCGGTGAAGCTCTGCGCCGCGAAAAACTCCTCTGCGGTCTGCTCCGTGAGTAATTCCTCCTGCGGGTACGCCTGACCCGCTTCAACTACCTCGTTCCATATGCGCATAAGCGCGGGAATGTCTTTTTTCTCGTACTTTCTGACGTTCATTTTTTTGCCTTTCGTTTTTAAGGGTGACCATATATTTATCCGATGAACTCCCGTACAAGGGAATTATCGGGTACGTTTGCAGGATCGAGCGGTTCCAGCTTCCGCAGGAATTTTTCGATGTCGGCGTACTTTCCGTACTCCGGATAGGTTCTGGACACCCTGTGCAGGTCGTCGAGCAGGATATCCCGGTAGACCATCGGCTCGTATGCGATGAATGTGTCTATATCGAAGCTTGCGCGGTGTTTGTACGGCATGATGTAGAGATCCTCGCCGCGCTCGACTGACTTGAAGAACGCCCGCGGTACAGCTTGTCGCGGATAAGTCTGCGCATAAGGCGTATTTTTGAGGGGTGGAGCAGTTCTCCGCCGCTTTCAAGGCGCGTCCTGACTGAAACGTACACGCGGTTGGTGTACTCGTCGGAATGCCCGATAACGTCGGGATTCAGCGCGTGAATGCCCTCCATGATAACGATGTCGCCGGGCTTGTATTCAAGCCGGAATCCGGGCTTTCTGTCCTGGATAGTGAAATCAAACGCCGGGACGTCTATCGGCTGGCAGCGGCTCAGCAGCTCAATGTGCTGCTTGAAAAGCTCGGTATCAAGCCGCTTCGGGGATTCAAAATCGAACCTCCCTTCCTCGGCGAGCCTGAGCTCCTCAGCGGTAAGCGGCAGGAAGTAGTTATCCATTGAGATGGTATGGGCGCGGCAGCCGTTGTCCTCAAGGAGCCTTGCGAGCCTTCCAGCCGTGGTGGTCTTGCCGGAGCCTGACGGTCCTGAGATAAGCACCACCGGCTTCTCCCGGCGCTCGCGGTAGATACGCTCTGCCGCTCGGGAGATCTGATCAGCATAGGCGTTCTCTGATTTTTCTATGAGCCTGTGCGGGTCAGCCGACATGGAATTAAGCTCTAAAACAGGAATACATTTCATAAATTGTCCCCTTTACTAAATTCGTCCGCGGTATACCCGCGGACGAGAATGTAAAATTCGGAATTCAGAATGCAGAATTCGGAATTTAGGCGTCCGCTTCGCGGACGTAATTAAAAAAACGCTGAAACAATAAATACTGGAACTCAATTTGAGATAACGTCCCACGGAGTAGGACACAATAATTCCGAATTCCGAATTTAATTTAAATTCCGCTGAGCAGCTTCTTTTCCATCTCGCCGCGGTCGGTAGCGTATTCAAGCGCTGTCTCGTATGATATCTGACCGGTCTTGTAGAGGTTAGCGAGGCTGGCGTTGAGCGTGCACATTCCATCGCGGGCGCCTGCCGCCATAGTGGTCTCCATCATGTTTATCTTCGCGGAACGGATAAGATTGCGTATCGCGTCGGTGCCGATCATTACTTCGACTGCGGCTACTCTGCCCTTGCCGTCGGCGCGGGGGATAAGGGTCTGCGCGATGATGCCCTGTATCATGCTGGCAAGCTGAGAGCGCACCTGATCCTGGGAATGTATCGGGCATGCGTCGATGATTCTGTCAACGGTCTGAGCCGCGCTGGAGGTATGCAACGTACCGAATACGAGGTGTCCGGTCTCGGCTGCGGTCATCGCAAGGGAGATGGTCTCGTAATCGCGCATCTCGCCGATGAGGATTACGTCCGGATCCTCACGCAGCGCGCTGCGAAGCGCCTCGTGGAACGACGGAACGTCGCGCCCGAGCTCTCTCTGATGGATAGTCGCCTTCTCCTGCTTGTAGCGGTACTCTATCGGGTCCTCGATGGTGATGACGTGGCAGGCGCGGGTCTTGTTGATGTACTCCATCAGCGCGGCAAGGGTCGTGGACTTACCAGCGCCGGTAGGGCCGGTAACAAGCACGAGACCTCTGCGCTTCTTTGCGAATTCCAGAAGCACCGGAGGCATTTTCAGCTCCTCAAGGGTGGGTATCTCGGCGTTCAGCAGACGGATACACGCCGCGAGCTTGCCGCTCTGGCGGAATACGTTGACGCGCTGGCGGGCGCCGTTCTTCAGCTCGAAGCTGAAGTCGATGTCCTTGCCCTCGGTGAGCATTTTCTCCTGCTCGGCGGAGAGTATCGAAAGAATGGTGCGATTGACTACCTGGTCGGAAAGCTCGGTATACTTGCGGAGTTCGCCGTTTACGCGCACAACGGTGGGAGCGCCGACGGTAAGGTGTATATCGGAGGCGTTCATTTCGCGCGCCTGCATTATGAATTCTTCAAATGTCATGGTATTCTATTCCTTCCCAATATATGTATTATGGTATGCTGACGTTACTTGATTTTGAACTGAATGCCGCTTGCGGAGAAATAAACCTCATCTGAGGAATTAGCGATACGCTGGTTTACGCTTCCGAGTATCTTACGGAAAGCTATCTGCCTGGGGTCGGTGGGCGCGACCGAGAATCCGGTCTCGAGGGTAATTACGATCATGCTGCCGTTGAGTTCGCGGATACGCTCGCGCATATCCTCGATATCTGCGATAATGCGGCGCTCGATGGACTTCATCAGCTCGTCGGACATCTGGGAGATATCCGGGCACATGCGGTCTATCATGATGGAAGCGTAGTCGCTCAGGCGGTCGAAGATAACAAACTTGTGGTCGCCTATCCTGCCTGCCGGGTCGTCATACACGCCCTCTACGATGTCCCAGTCAACGCCGTTCTGGTTGTTGCTGTATTCTATGCGGTGCAGGGTGTCCGGATCAACAGCCTCCCCGGTTCTCATGTAAAGCACGTAGTCATAGTGCGAGTAGCTGGTAGCCGCCCAGCGCGATTTTCCGCTTGCCGCTCCGCCCGTAATCAGGATCGATTTAGACATTTCGCCACCATTCCTTTCAGATATTACTGCGCCGGCTGACGATAAATGCCTGCCGCGCAGCACGTTTCTATTATTATACTACAAAATCTTCAACATGTAAAGCGGTTTTTGTCAGATTTGTACAACCGCCCGCATAATTGTGAATATTTTCCGGTTTACCCCCGTCACATTTGTGTAATTTAATGAGATTGATTGGGAAAAATATATTGAAAAACAAATCGTGGAGGAAATTCAATTTCAAATTCTGAATTATTGTGCCGCTGTCGCGGCATCTATTCAATTGTATCAATCCCGCGAAGCGGGACACCGAAATTCCGAATTCCGAATTCATAATTCCGAATTAAAAAAAGCGACCGCGCTTAAAAAGTGCGGTCGCCTATAAACTTACTGCCGCCTCACGCCACTCCGAGGAATTCCTCGAGAGTAAGGCCGCTGTCGTGCAGGAGCTTCGCCGTGCTTGTTCCGAGGTAGCGCACATGCCACGGCTCGTAGATGTACCCGGTTATCTTCTCGCTGCCCTTCGGGTATCTCAGCAAGAAGCCGTACTCCCAGCAGTGCTCCGCGAGCCACTTTCCCTCGGGAGTTTCACCGTAGCTCTGCCTGAGCGAGGAGATATCCATTGCAAGCCCGGTCTGGTGCTCGGAGTGCCCCGGCTGAGCCGAGTAGGTATCAGCGACTTCTGCTCCGTCGATGGAAGCCCAGTATGCAAAGGTAGCCTTCTGCTTCTCGTAGGAGCGGAAGCCGGAAACTATCGACATGTCGTATCCGGAAGCCTCGCGCATTTTCAGGTACGCGCTGTAGGTCTCGTCCGTGAGGCCGTCGCCGTAATCCTTCGGCAGGTCGAACTGACGGTTGACGATTATCACGCCGCCGATGGTGGTAACTCCGTCCGTCTCGACCGGCGCCGGAGCCTTTATCTTGGACTTCACCGTACCCTTGCATACGATATCGGAAAAGTTGTTCACTACCTCGAGGGTCCCCAGACCGAACACGTTTCCGCCCTTATTCACGCGGAGCGTGCCTCCCTGGGTGAACACGCCGTTCTTCTGTATCTTTACTTTTCCGGTGACGGAAGTCACAGCGCCCTCGCCCGCCGTGAGATTCCCCTTGACGTATACTGCGCCGCCAGCGGCTACTTTCAGCGTGCCGTTTACTATCAGCTCCGCGCCGCTCTTTATGTAGAGCTTGCCTCCCTTCTTTACGTACAGCGTGGAATCCTCCGGAACTACACTGCTGTCGGAAATAACGAATGCGCCGCTCAAATTCTTCCTGCCGGTGAACAGCACCGTGGGATTCGACGCCTGTGCCATTACCATCGGAACAGCAGCCGCTATAAGCGCAAACGCCGTCAGAAACACAGCCAGCATGGTGACTGCCTTTTTTGTCATGCTCATATTGTCCTCCTTGCACGTGAGCCTTACGCTCATCTTCCTTTGTATATAATAAGACATATTTCAGAATAAAAAGGTTGCATTCTACAGAGAAATTATATCACATTATTGCTGCCTAGTCAATGTCTATCCAGTTTTTTCTAAGGCAACACCGCACAATTAACGCCCCATTGCCATAAAAAGAGTGACATATTGTGAAATTCGTGTGAGTTACCCATCAGGC
>OGDN01003840.1_pt1 | contig 14834 bp, 10 predicted proteins | sample 1570271 | NCBI WGS metagenome assembly OGDN01 (sample SAMEA4384481, study PRJEB24528) | human gut metagenome | reverse complement strand
TATGGAAAGTACCTGTAGACCAGATGACAGGAAAAGTTTTCGGTCTGCGGGCAGATGAAAAACCATAAGACGATTAAAAGTAAAATAAAGGTTAATATAAATTCTTATTTTTCTCTTAAATGATCGGTGACTTTAAAATAGAAAAGATTTATAATCAATATATTGATGACCTTTTATCATATGGTATTGGGCTGGGGTTTCATCGTGAGCTTATAAAAGATGCCATTCAAGACATCTTTTATAAGCTTTATTTTAAGCGAAATGAACTAAAAGGGATTAGTAATACCAAGTACTATCTATTTCAGATGTTAAAGAACAGGCTCTTTGATTTAAGTAAAAACACGATTATTACCGATGAAATAGATACTTATAAAAATCTCTTTACCATCAAGGTAACCACTCTCGATCAAATGATTGTAAAAGAGGACCAAATAGAGATCCATAATAAAGTGGAAAAGCTACTTGCCATGCTGACCGGAAGACAAAGAGAAGCCATATACCTCCGTTTTATTCAAGAAATGAGTTATGACGAGATAGCCTCATTGCTAGATATGACTCCGCAAGCTACGCGCAATCTTGTTTTCAGAGCGATAGAAAGAATCCGGCAAAAGGAAGATTTATTTATTATATTACTATTATATGCTGATTATTTACTAGACTAATATAGCATAAAATTAAACCAGGATCCAAAATTAAATTAAGAATGAGACATTTTTCTTCTCAAAAATGATTATAAAAAAAAATATATGCAGTCTTTATCATATATACCTTAATGATAAAGTATGCAGAAAACATATCAAAATTACAAACCTGTCGATTTCTTAAAAGATGAGCGATTCATTAAGTGGCAACTTTTTCCTGATGAAGAAGACCATCTATACTGGAATTCTTTTATCAAAAAGTATCCGGAACAGAATACCGTGATAAACGAAGCGCTCTCTCTTATGAAAGGAACCAAACTAAATGCTTATTCCTATTCAAGAGCAGAGAAAGAAGAGATATGGACGAACATTAACAAAAAAATCACCAAACATTCTACGATTAAACGTTGGGGATATGCAGCCTCTATTGCAGCATGTTTCATGATTATCGTTCTAGGAAGCTTATGGACATTTAATTCCGCCACTTCTTCTATAAAAGCATCTGTAAATATCGACAGCATTTTACAAGGAAACAATATTACGCTGATTTTGTCTAATGGAAAAATATTGCCAATAGACTCATCTTCTTATTTACAATATAAAGAAAATGGAACTTTTATCATCAAAGACGGGAGAAAGCTAAAAAGAGAATCAACTCAAACAGCAGGTATACATACATTAATAGTCCCCAGAGGAAAAACGTCTTTCCTATCACTAGCTGACGGAACCAAAGTATGGATAAATTCGGAGACTATCCTTAATTATCCAGCCCAGCTCGATTCTGCAATACGAAAAATATCCATTGAAGGTGAAGCATATGTAGAAGTAACAAAGAATAAACACAAACCGTTTATTGTACACACTTCTCGCTTTGATGTCCATGTATTAGGCACAAAATTTAATATATCCTCTTATAAAGAGGAAGTTACACATTCTGTAGTATTAGCTCAAGGTAAAGTCAAAGTATATTCGGACAAATTACATACAACAACTTGCCTTAAACCAAATGAAATGTTTTCCACAAATAAAGACAGTTGTTACAAAACTAAAGTTAATGCTTACAACTATATCTGTTGGAAAAATGGATTATTATACTTGGAAAGTCAACCGCTTTCAACAATCATCAACAAATTATCCCGACATTATGCAGTAAATATTATCTTGGAAAAAGACATACATGACTTAAAATGTAGTGGTAAAATAGTACTATTCGAAGACTTAGATGTCACCTTAAAAAATATTGCTAATGTAATTCCTATTACATATACCCCAAAAGGAGATAATATCCTTATTTCAAAGAAAATCAATACTAACTAAAACTATCTGCCTATGAAACATGACCTGTAAAAGAATAAAAGATGCCGGATAATACTGCAATATCATCCGGCAATCATGAGAAAATTAAATTTCACAATACGAGAAATTAAAATCTACGCAAAGATATGAATAATAATAAGTTCTATAAAAAATTACGATTTAATAATTGTTATGCTTTACGATATATAAGCATATTACTTTTTCTAATACCGACTATCCAAAGCATAAATGCACAGGAAAATGAGACAATATTACTATCTGTCAATGTAAAAAATGGACCGATCAAAGCTGTATTAAATCAAATAGAGAAACAAAGTGATTACGTTTTTCTCTATTCAGACAGTATCAAACCTCTGTTAAATAAAACAGTAAATATACAGATCAAACAACAAAAGTTGCCTACTATATTAAAGCAAACCCTGCAATATACAGGATTAACCTATAAAATTGTAGCCAATCAAGTTACTCTAATCAGAGAGACTGTAATTCCTCAGCGACAACCTGTTCCAAATGATGATCGTAATACTAGAAAAATAATAACAGGAAGTATCACAGATGAAAATGGAGAACCTTTAGTAGGAGCAAGTATCAAAATTCAAGGAGCAAATACCGGAACTGTTTCAGACATAAGTGGCAATTTCAAACTGGAAGCAGGCAAAGGCGATATATTAATAGTCTCTTATATTGGTTTTTTACCCAAGGATGTAACAATCAAAGAAGCCTCTAATATAGATATCCGTTTGGTCTCTGACAACAATGTAATAGATGAAATTGTAGTGACCGGATATGGTTCTGGGATGAAAAAGCCTACACTAACAGGAGCCATCAGTACTGTACAAAGCAAAGCTATAGTCCGCTCTTCTTCTCCTGTCACATCAGGTGCACTTGCAGGTAAAATTGCAGGATTAAATTTCCGCCACGATGATGCCTATCCAGGTCCGGGTGCTGTAACCAAAATCAACATACGCAACATGGGCACTCCTCTTTTCGTAATAGACGGTGTTCAGCAGAATGAGGGACAATTCAACCAGATAGATTACAATGATATTGAATCTATAGCAGTACTGAAAGATGCATCAGCGGCTATCTATGGTCTACAGGCAGCAAATGGAGTTATAGTAGTCACCACCAAAAAAGGCAAACTTAAAAGTCGTAATACAGTAACAATTAATGCACGGTATGGATGGCAGTCTATGTTACAATATCCTCAGCCTGCCGATGCCGCTACATACGTCAGGAGTTATATACAGTCCGATGCTATCACTGGCAATAAAAATCCACTCTATACGATGGAAGACCTACATAAATGGGAACAAGGTACAGAAAAAGGCTATCGCCCTTTCGATTGGTATGATTATATTTTCCGAACAAGTGCACAATCTTATGTCGGAGCTAATATTTCAGGAGGATCGGACAAAATACGTTATTATTTGGGAGTAAGCAACACACTGCAAGAATCAATTGTAGTTAATTATGGGAACTTCAACCGCACAAACGTACAAATGAACATTGAAGCAGATGTGTCCGACCGATTTAAAATAGGAGCTACAATGAGCGGACGAATCGAACGAAAAAAAAATCCGGGTGTACCAGGAGACGATATCAAGGCCCCTTTTCTTGGTTTATACCGTAATTTACCTACTATAAGGCCTTACGCAAATGATAATCCAAAATATCCAGCCCGGACATCTACTTATGGAGATAGTAACTTTGCAATCCTAAATTATGATATTTCAGGAAAATCCGAAGAAACCTATCGAGTTGCACAACTGAACTTCACGGCTGAGTATGAAATCTTAAACGGGTTGAAATTGAAAGGATTATTCTCTTATTTCTATTCACAAAAATATGCTGACACACAAGAGAATACTTACAAATTATATGGATACGATGAAAAAACAGATACATATCCTGTCGTATTCAGTATGAATAATCCGGTACTGAAAAGAAACGTGTATCGTAAAGAAGAGCTGAAAGGGCAACTACAGCTGACTTATAACAAAACTTTCGGGTTACATGGAATTGATGCCGTAGCAAGCGTGGAATCTTTTAAAAAAGACAATCCTTATTTCGATATTCATGCTGTACCAGCCTCCAATTCACTACATTTGTTTGATTTCCAAACAATGGATACATTCGACGATCATGGGAATATGACAGAAGCGCGCCTGGGATATATCGGACGTATACACTACAACTATGCACAAAAATATCTATTGGAAGTATCTGCCCGCTATGATGGCTCGTGGAAGTTCCCGCCCAATAATCGATGGGGCTTGTTCCCTTCTGTCTCTGCCGGATGGAGAATTTCGGAAGAGGGATTCTGGAAACGCAGTTTATTGTCATCAGTCGTCAATGACCTAAAAATAAGAGCCTCTTACGGTTTACTGGGAGATGATAATGTAGATGGTTATTCTGCTTTCGATTATTTGGATGGATACAACTATAATAAAACAGGAGCAGTCATCGACGGGGAATATTACATAGGTGCTGAACCGCGTGGATTACCCGTAACCAATATGTCTTGGGTGAAAGCCAAGCTGTTCGATATTGGCATTGATTTCGGATTGTTCAACAATCGGCTGACCGGTTCTTTTGACTTCTTTAATAGAAAACGTACCGGATTGCCCGCTCCAAGATATGATGTACTTATTCCCGACGAAGCTGGCTTCGATCTTCCAAAAGAAAACTTAAACTCGGATATACACAGAGGCATTGACGGAGCCATTACATGGAACCATCATATCGGTGATTTAGCCTATTCCATAGGTGGTAATTTCAGTTACTCAAGGCATTTCGACTGGGAGCAGTACAAACCTATTTTCGGAAACTCATGGGATCAATATCGTAACTCCAAATACCATCGAATGAACTCGATTAGTTGGGGTTATGAAGTTATTGGGCAATTTCAGTCGTGGGAAGAAATAGCTTCATACCCCATTGATAATGATCAACAAGGAAATAAGACTCTTCGCCCAGGTGACATTAAATACAAAGACATAAATGGAGATAAAGTAATTAACGAGATGGATCAACGTCCTATCGGATATACCGAAGGCAGCCTTCCGGCTCTCAACTTCGGACTTAATTTTGCTTTCCAGTGGAAGGGATTTGATTTAGCTATGGACTTTACCGGAGCAAGTTGTACTACATGGACACAGGACAGAGAATTACGTGTTCCATTCACTAATGGTGGAAATTCGGCTCAATTCATGCTTGAAGACCAATGGCATTTGAGTGATCCTTCTGATCCTCAAAGTACACTTATACCTGGTAAATATCCTACGATGCTGGCAGGTAAAAGCAGTCATAGCAATTATTGGAAAAGCTCATTCTGGACGCATAATGTGATTTATATCAAATTGAAGAATTTTGAATTGGGGTATACTTTACCAGAATCTGTTAATAAACTCTTGAAATCACAAAGTATCCGTGTATACCTATCAGGTCAGAATCTGTTCTATCTAGCAAATATAGATGGCATTGATCCTGAAGTGACCTCCAATTCAGGTATACAATATCCTACAACCCGGCTCATCAGTTTAGGTTTTAACATAAAATTCTAATGATATGAAAAGATACAAATTATTTCTTTTACTAGCAATTCTGCTACCTATAACTTCTTGCTCTGATTTTCTAGACAGAGAACCTGATCAGCTATTATCGGATGAAGCCATTTTTAATGACCCAAAAATGATAAAATCCGCATTAGCAAATATTTATGGACGGGCCCGATGGGGACAAAAACTGGAAGACAGCAAATCTTTCATCTACTTAGATGAAGCTTGCCTGTCCAATGGTGGTCCCGACCAAACCAATGAGTTTGCAAATGACCTATGGCGTATTTACCCCTACACTTTAATACGTAACATCAACCAGTTATTGCGCAGTATACGGAATGCTGATCTGGAAGACTCGGAAAAAATACAACTGGAAGGAGAAGTACGTTTCTTACGAGCATGGACTTACTTTAATATGATACGTGGTTTGGGAGGAATTCCCTTAGTCGGTGACCAGATTATGGAATACACGCCCGGTATGGACATGGAAACCTTGCGTTTGCCCAGAGCCACAGAAGAAGAATCCTACAATTATGTCATTAATGAATGCACAGAAATAGTCGATAATAATATGCTTCCGGAAGCTCCCTCAATTAATGCAGCAAGAGCTACAAAATGGGCAGCTCTAGCACTTAAAGCAAGAGCCGCCATATATGCTGCATCTATAGCCAAGTACAATAACCTTATGGAAGCTCCCATCCGAACAGATAAAAATGAAATCGGCATTGATGCAAACAAAGCCAAAGGCTACTATGAAACCGCCCTACAAGCCTGTCAGGATATTATAAAAGGAGGAAAATATCAATTACAGGAAACAGAACCGGACAAAGGTGTAAACTTCTACAATGCCGTTACCATAAAAGAAAACAATGTAGAAGTTATCTGGGCTGTAGACTATAAATATCCAGGATTGACACATCAGTTTACTACTTCCAATATCATGATTTCAGCTAAAGAAGATCAGGGTGGAAGTGTAATGACACCCATCTTGAATTTAGTAGAAGCCTTTGAATATTCCAACAACCGAGATGGAAGCATCAAAACTCATACTGATGACGGCGATTACATCTATTATGACAAGGCCGAAGATGCTTTTGCCCATAAAGATGCTCGTCTTTATGGAACAGTTATTTATCCCGGAGCTAAATTTAATGGTAAAGAAGTTATCTTTCAAGCTGGTCGGAAGTATCTAGAGAATGGAATATGGAAAACAGAGACAAGTACATGTGGTGCCACAGATGAGGAAGGCAACGCTATCACTGCATTAAACGGTCCGGTAGAAAATAGCGACAACAATATAAATAAAAGCGGCTTCAATATTCGCAAATATCTGGACGAAACGACCTCAGCTGGCACCATCTCACGAGGTAGCGAGGTATGGTATGTACAGTTCAGATATGCTGAAATCCTATTGACTGCTGCTGAAGCGGCCATGGAGTTGAATGATCCTTCAGCATTAGGACATATTAATCAAGTAAGATCAAGAGCCGGTATACAGCCATTAGAATCAGTAACTCTTAATGATATCATTCGTGAACGTAGAGTAGAATTTGCATTCGAAAATCAACGATACTGGGACCTGAAACGTTGGAGAGTGGCACACAAAATATGGAACGGAGACGAAAATAATTCCGATGCTGTACAATATGTATTATTCCCATATGTCATTCACCAACCCGGAGATCCCAGAGATGGAAAATGGGTATTTGAGAAGAAAAAAGCTTATATGGCTCCTTACCCCCGTAATTTCCAGTTGCGGAACTATTATAATTTTATAGATCAAGGCTGGATTAACAATAATCCAAACCTAACAAAGAACCCATATCAATAATCTTATTATTTATATAAATATGAAACACTATTTAATTTACATATTCACAACATTCTTTCTATTATCGTTACAAAGCTGCAATCGCTTTGATAATTTTGATGAGCCACAGTCTATGTTGCATGGTAAAGTTACCTATAATAATGAATATATAGGAGTAAGAGGTAGCGGGAAGAAAATTCAGATGCAATTATATCAAGAAGGATTTGGGAAAAAAGACCCCATACCGGTATATATCACTCAAGATGGAACATTCCAGGCATTACTGTTCGATGGAGAGTATAAACTAATAACACGTGATAAAAATGGACCATGGGTAAATCATCGAGACACTGTTTATCTAACAGTAAAGGGAAATACAACCTGTGAATATCCAGTAGAACCTTACTACCTGATAAAGAATGAAAAGTTTTCCGTTAACGGAAATACGCTGAAGGCAAACTTCGATATTGAGAAAATAACAAATGGGGCTGAAATCAGTACAGCTTTTCTCCTAGTAAACAAAACTCAATTCATTGACGATGTAAGTTCTATAAACAGAGTAAACATAAAGAATATCCCTGACTTAAAAGACATACAAATTGAAATGGATATCAGCAACATATCAGACCCTATTCTGTATGCTCGCATCGGAATACAAATAACAGGAGTGAGTGATTACTTATTCTCTAAAATAGAACAAATTCGATAGTAAAATATTAAATATAAGAAAATGGAAAGAAGAAACTTTTTAAAATTGGCAGCTACTGCATCTATTGCCAGTGTCATGCCTTCAATGGCTTTTGCCAATAATATCTACGGAGACCAAAAAACAAAAAACGAGTTAGCATACCACAAAATAAAAGACATCAAATTTAAAGTAGCCCAATTGAAATATCCACGCCTGGTAGGCAGAAACTCACGTTTAGGTCACCATGGAACTGGTCCCAATCTAACCTTCTGTGTACTAACAACAGATAAAGGTGCAGAAGGCATCGGACTCATGAATGGTAATCGTAAAAATGCAGAAGACCTTTTTCCCACTATTAAAGGAAAAAGTGTTGCCGATTTATTTGCACCAGCTATCGGAACATTAAATGAAGAAAATTATATATTTGATATTTGTCTACATGATTTGGCAGGGGTGATTCTTAATAAGCCTGTATATGCACTCATCAGTGGAAATGATCGTCCGATATTAACCTCCTGTTATTCTGGCATGATCTACTTTGATGAAATGGACCCTATTGAAAACCCCGAGGGATTGAATAAAATACTGGCAAACTGCCTTTATGACTATAACTATGGTTATCGCCAGTTTAAAGTAAAAATAGGGCGAGGCGGTAAATGGATGCCCAAAAACGAAGGGTTAAAGACTGATATTGCTGTAACAAAACTCATTTATGACAATTTTCCCGATTGTGATATTCTTGTAGACGGTAACGATGCTTTTACAATTGATTATTTCATAGAATACCTAAAAGGTATAGAAAATATTCCTCTGTTCTGGATTGAAGAGCCATTTCGGGAAACACACGAAGATTATGCCAAGCTAAAAGAATGGTGTTTGAAAAATGGACGACGCAATACATTATTAGGAGATGGGGAGGCTAATCCTGACAGAGAGCTCAATTTCAAACTTGGTGAGGAACAATTACTAGACGTGTATTTGGAAGACGTATTAGGCTACGGATTCACCCGTTGGCGTAAATTAATGCCCAAGTTAAAAAGTATCGGCATGATGGCATCTCCTCATTCTTGGGGCGATGCTATAAAAACATGTTACAGTTCACACTTAGCGGCAGCTTACGGTAATGTGCCTACTATTGAAGGCGTAACATGCTTCTCTACAGATATAGATACTTCCAGTTACAAATTGGAACGCGGACGCCTGACGCCTAATATTACACCTGGATTTGGCATAAAATTCATCAGTTAAAGGTATCCTTTATCAATAATAAAATGCATGAGAGTTTAGTTACTATTGACACACCCTCATGCATTTTTTATAATATACCCACAATATAAATTTACTGTAGAACCGGGAAGTTTCTCGATGATAGCAGGAGCCTCCTCGCAGAATATACGGCTAAAGGGAAGTTTTGAAGTGCGGTAAACCCAATAAATACCGTTCGGAACTGGTCGTTTCAACCTTAAAAGCCGGAAATAATCTCATTCTCACCCTTCTGTCAGGATAGATTTGAAATTACTTCCGGCTTTGCAGTTTTCACGTTTTCAGAATATTATCTGCCCAATATACCAGCTTTATATTTCAAAACTATCAGTATTAATCTACCTCACGATCTATATACCCCACCCTATTCTCCAACCAATTCTTCAACTCTCCTACTTTCGCATCAAATGAGCGGGTATTTTCCCATAACTCACTATTTCTCGTTACAGACGGCTTGATAGTCTTGGCATACTCATCTATATACTGTAACAACTCATTCAATTTATTCACTCTAAAGTCTTGCCAAACTTCTTTATAGATACTTCTCACCCGGCTATCTTGCAGGAAACGTTGGAAAAAGGCAGTTCCCACTCCATTCATTTCACTGGAAAAGAGCGGAGTTTCATAACTTCCGAAATGTACTTCTTTACCTTCGTAATCATACGCCCAATCGAAGTCCCAGATAGGTCCCATCACATACTTGCCTTTCCCTTCCTTATGAATAAAGATACTTTTAGGATGATTAATCTCCATATTATGTACCAGATTAAAAGTGATCAAATATTTTGCAACCGATTCAATATCAATCATATCCACATACGAATTTCCTTCCAACGGTTCTTGGGCAAACTGCATGACAAATCTATTAAAGTCGTTCTTCCAATACTCAAACTGCTCCGTAGTCAGATCAGGGTCCTTCACCATCACCGGAAGATTAAATGCTTCGGACCTGAACTTCGGATCTTCATCAAAATAGGAATCCAGTTCCCACATGACGCTGTTATTCGCATCGATATCCACGCGGTTTTCTTTGATTTCTATCTGTTCAGTCAATAAATAGGAACCTTTGTATTTGCCATTCAGAACTACATCCACAGGAATTGCATGATTGGTAAAAGGCACCTCCAACAATTGTCCGATTTTGAAAGCAACCGAATTAAGCATCAAAGTAGGATCGATATGGTTTGCCAACAATATGTAATTCTTGGCTTTCCCCAGACCACAGATCTCAGATTTCTTATCAAGCTTCAGCCGATAAGGCTTCTTAGAATAGCCCCAAGTGGAGTTTCCCCGTCCCTTCACCTCCGTTTTACCTGTATAGTTTTCATAAATACCTTTGCCATCTACCGTCAGAGTTGCATTCAGATAATAATCTTTGCTTGGTATCTCCGCAATCCCAGGGTCTTCCGTAGTAATCGTAAACTGAGGAATCAGGATGAAGTCCAACGCTATCGTGTATCGGACTATCTCTCCATTCCGCATCACAAACTGGTAAGTGACCGGAGAGCTAAAATCATTCTCCGTCACACCGCTTACCTGTTCTACATCGTCTACCATTACCTTTACAGCATTAGTCGTAAATACGGGAATCAACTTCGATTGGGGGAACATATAGGAAGATACGACGCTTTCACTTTCCTCTTCGATCGCACACAAAACATCGGCAGTCAACAGAGGATTGTCTTTTCTCAAGAAGCGAAATTCGGACAAGACCTGCGCATCTTTCAAGACCACTTCAACTGTATATTGCTCTCTGCTGCCATCTTCCGCCTCTACAATAATCGTCAACGGGTGGGAGTAATCGTTCAAAGTCACCCCGGACTCCTGTTCTATTTCGTTCACTTTGACAGATGTTCCCTCATATCTGAATGTAGCAATCAATGACTTCAAATCATCATATTCATCCATTGACAACGTTATCACATTCCCTTTAATAGAACCTTTCACGTCATTTTTCACCTTACCCTGATTATCGTTTACCAAAATAGAAAAACTGAGTAATTGTTTCGTTGAAGAAAGAGGAGTTTCTTCCTCTTTACAGGCAGAGAATAATAGGAGAATAAGAATCAGAATTCCTAACGTCTTGTTTTGCATAGTATTAAATAAAAATGGTTACTTGGCAAAGATACAGCTTTGCCAAGTAACCACAGGACTATTTTCTATATTTCTTTCAAGAAAGTCCCCCTTTACAGAGGATACTCCTCAAAAGCGTACAGGATAGTAGATAAATAGCGTTCGCCTGTATCGGGCAGCAATACTACAATCATCTTCCCTTCATTCTCCGGACGCTTCGCCACCTGAGTAGCGGCATATACGGCGGCTCCCGAAGATATTCCGACCAGTAAGCCCTCTTTCTTTGCCAGTTCACGGCTGGTACGAATGGCATCGTCATTCTGTACCTGGATAATTTCATCTACTACAGAAGCCTTGTACGTCTTCGGGACGAATCCGGCTCCGATACCCTGAATCTTATGAGGACCGGGCTTCCCACCGGACAGTACCGGAGAGTCTGCAGGCTCAACGGCTACAATCTTCACACTGGGATCACGCATCTTCAATGCTTCACCCACACCACTAACGGTCCCGCCTGTACCTACACCGGCTACGAAGATATCGACTTTCCCCTCGGTATCTCTCCATATTTCCAGTCCGGTAGTGCGTAGATGCATAGCGGGGTTAGCGGGATTCTCAAATTGTTGCAAGATGACAGATCCGGAGGTGGCAGCTTTCAATTCCTCGGCTTTGGCAATCGCCCCCTTCATGCCGTCGGCACCGGGAGTAAGAACCAGTTCCGCTCCCAGAGCTTTCAAAAGGTTACGACGCTCCACACTCATGGTATCGGGCATAGTCAAGATCAGCTTATACCCTTTTACGGCTGCAACAAATGCCAATCCCACTCCGGTATTTCCACTTGTCGGCTCGATAATGGTAGATCCCGGCTGCAATACTCCTTTGGTTTCCGCATCCTCTACCATAGCCAGGGCGATACGGTCTTTCACGCTTCCCGCAGGGTTGAATGATTCAATCTTCACTATCAGGCGAGCTTTCAGATCATTACTCTTATTATAATTACTTAGTTCCAGCAACGGAGTGTTACCTACTAAATCCGTCAATTTCTTTGCAATCTTTTCCATATATATCTGCTTTTAAATTCCTTTGTTTTAAGATATTACAAAGATAAGGGAGATTCTGTTCAGAGAAAATACCACATATGTGGTAATTTCGTACCACACATGTCTGACTCTCTGCCAAGATATCAGGATAAGAAATCGGATCTCATAGGGCTGAATGTATCAATCAGCACACCTGCTTCCAAGCAGACGCATCCATGAGGCTGGTCGGGTTCCACATAATAGCCATCGCCTGTGGAGAGAATTTCTTTCCGGTCGCCAATGGTCAGTTCGAACTTGCCGCTTGCCACATAAGTAGCCTGACTATGATAATGTTGGTGCATAGCGCCAATGGCACCTTTCTCAAAATCCACCTTCACCATCATCAACTGTCCGTCATATCCCATCATCTGGCGGCGGATGCCCGGAGCCGGATTTTCCCATTCCAGTTCTTTCTCAAACTGGAAAGCTTCGCTACGTGTTCTCATGTTCCAATCTATTATTGTTTATTACTGAGAAGCAAAGATAGCTTTTGTCTCTTTAATTACAAGCTTTGCCCGTTCACTATTTACCAGATAGATTTCACCGAGAATACTTCGAGGTTCTTGACTTCGATACGATTTCCCCAGAAATGGAAACCTTCTTTATTGTTCCTGTCCGGACGGCGTTCCATAGAATAAGAATACAGCCCACCGTCTATAAAGACTTCGATTGTGGTACGGTCTATGTAAATATCGGCAGTCAGTTCCATGCTGGTCGGGTCTTGCGGAGAGTAGAAATGACCGTTCAGCGTATTGGAGTTCATGTCGTAGCCAATCATTCGCTGTCCGAACAAGTTAAAGCCCGCATCGGTGGCGTGAGACAGCTTGATAGTTGTCTTGATGCGAAGACAATCGGCATCATAAAATTCTTTCAGGTTGCGGTTTGCCTCGTCCGAAGTCAGAGATTTCCATGAATGGACAGGAGTGAATAAAGATTCGGTTTCTCTTACCGGCACACTGACAAGGCGGATACCGTCTTTAGTGGTACGTAAAGTCAATTCCGTGGGAAGCATCATCATTCCATTGAAAGGCATTCCCGGATGAGAAACTCTTCCCCAGCCTATCTGAATGCGTCTGCCGTCGCTTGCCGGAATATTGTTATAGGTTTGGGCTGCATAGATACTTCCGGTGGTATAGCAGTATTTTCCTGCTTCGGGCGTAAATACTTTACCGTCGAAAGAACCCAGCATATAAGTACCGGTGGCACCGTACATCACCCACTTCGTGTGGTTCTTGTCACCATCAACTGGCAATTCGAACAACTCGGGGCATTCCCAGAAACCTGTAACATGACTTTCGTATTTCCAGTCTTTAAGATTGGCAGATGTATAAATAGAGTGTCCGTCACGTTCGTTCAGCACCATCACCCAATGTTTGGAAGGAGCATACCAGAACACTTTAGGGTCACGTGTATCCTGAGAGTTCCATTTCTCCTTGGAGTTAATTACCGGATTCTTATCGTACTTCGTGAATGTACGTCCTTTGTCCAGACTGTATGCTATTCCCTGCACTTGTCTGTCACTGCTGGCAGCCGTGAAGGCAGCAACCATGGCGGGAGTTTTGCCTTTATTGAATCCTGCGGTATTATCATAGTCGATTACTGCCGAACCGGAGAACATTGTTCCCAAATGGTCGGGATACAAAGCGTCCGGCAATTCGGTCCAATGTATCAGGTCCTTGCTGACTGCATGGCCCCAGTGCATGTTTTCCCAGTCTCTTTCGAAAGGATTATGCTGGTAAAACAAGTGGTACTCACCTTCATAATATATCAGTCCATTAGGGTCATTGATCCAACCTCTCCGGGTAGTAAAGTGGAACTGCGGACGATTCTTTTCCTTATACAGACTATCCTGTCCTGCGATTTCATCCGACTGGTATATCTGGCTGAGTCCTTTTTCATTGCCCTCATAGGTTATCTTGATTGTTTTTCCCTTGAAGGCCGATACATCTTTGAATACCCAATACTCGGCTTTATCCGGCGCCAGACGAATAACGATGGACAAATCCGGCTTGCCGTTTACTTCAAAAGTCATTTTCGCCCTATTTTCGGCATGAGAAACAGGGAAGTTCAGATACTTCTTCGTTACTTTAAAAGATACATCTCCTGCCATTGCCAGCAGATGAGAAGAAACAAGAATAAAAAGAGTCAGTGTGATTCTGCTGTTTAATGTCTTCATAGCAATAATCATTTATTATTAGTAGTTAGTAGTTTATAAAATCGGAGTAAATGTAGGCAATCCCTCCTATTCTGAATATAATAAATGATTCATAGCCTATGAAAAATGTAACATGTACCGGATATTTTCCTTCTATGACCTGCTCTTTGCATAACCGGAGACATCTTATTTAAACCTCTTCACATAATTAACAATCAGATAGCAGGCAGGGCCGAGTACCTGTCCGT
>OGDN01003839.1_pt1 | contig 14836 bp, 12 predicted proteins | sample 1570271 | NCBI WGS metagenome assembly OGDN01 (sample SAMEA4384481, study PRJEB24528) | human gut metagenome | reverse complement strand
ATCTGACACTGGCTCATACCGAGTTTCGAAATCCACTTTTTAGGCAGCGTATACGAGAGTTGCAGTTGCTTGCAGCGCAGGTACGAGGCATCGTAAAGCCACTGCGTGTTCTTGTAGTTGTGCATCTCGGGAGCTCCCGTCGCGGTGTGGAGAATCGGCAGGCGAGCGTCGTGGTTCTCGGGAGTCCACGCGTCGGTGGCCCACTCTTTCAACACACCCGCGCCGTTCCAGAACGGGGCAGCGAGGTTGCCCGAAAGGTAGGTGCTCACGTCGGCGACCCCCTGGAACTGCGCCGAAAGTTCAAGGCCCTTCCAACCCAGGGAGAAGTTGAAGGCATAGGTAATGCTCGGAGTCAGGTTACCGCTGACGGCGCGGTCGTTGTCGTCGATCTTGTCGTCGTTGTTAAGATTCTTATAGCGGATGTAACCCGGCTTCACGCCGCTGCCGACGGTCACCGAATTGGCGATCTCCTCGTAACTGTTGTAGAACCCGTCGGCCTGATAGAGATACCACGCGTCGATGGGCTCGCCCTCGCGGATGATGTTGAAGGTCTTGATATACTCCTGCCCGTCGAGGTCCACGACGATATTCTTATTGTAGCAGAAGTTACCGCCGACGCTGTAACGGAAATTCTTGACCGTACTCCGCCATTGGAGGTTCAGCTCGATACCGTCATTGGCCACCACGCCGATATTCTGCTTCGGGCCGTTCAGGTTGCCGATCTGCGCAGGGATCTTCACGTCGCGCAGAATACCTTCGGTGCGCTTCTTATAAAGGTCCGCGCTGAACAGCAGCCGGTGGTCGAAAGCCTCGAAATCCAGTCCGAGGTTGTAGGTGCGGGTCGTCTCCCACGAAATGTTCTCGTCGACGAAATCCTTGATCGCCGCGCCGCCCGAAAGCACGTCGCCGAAACTATAATTGTAGTCCTTGCTCGCCAGCACAGCCATCAGGTATTCATAATTGCCGATAGCCTGGTTGCCCATCTCGCCAACCGACCCACGGAGCTTGAGCACATTGATCTGGCGAACGTCCTTCAGGAAATTCTCCTTGTCGATGCGCCAGCCGACCGACACGGCGGGGAAGAAAGCCCAGCGGTTGCCCTTGGCGAATTTCGACGAACCGTCATAACGCGCCGTGAGGTCAATCAGGTATTTCTCTTTATAATCATAGGTGATGCGCCCGAAATAGGAGAAGAGCAGGTCAAGCGACGATCCGCCCGAGATCTCGTCCATCGTGGCGCCCACCGACAGGGCCGTGAGTTGATTATTGAAATAGTCGCGCTTCTTGGCCTGGAAATTCTTACTATCGTAGCGTTTGTACTCCGTACCTACCATCACGTTAAAATTATGGTTCCCGCCAAAACTCTTACCCCATGACAACGTGTTGTAAAAGGTAAAGTTAATCGAGTTGTTGTCCCAATCCTTAGCCGATACATAAGCACTGAAATCCTTCCGTTCGAGGGTCTTGGGATTGTAGGTATACATCGCATGTTTGAAATCCTTCGAATAGTGGTCGATCTTCACGTATCCCATGTTGGCGTTGTACTTGATACCCCACGGCAGGTCGTAGCCGATGTTGATTTTTCCCAGCATGCGGTGGAACTGACGCCGGGTATTGCCCTCGTGAAGCTCCATGAGCGGATTCTCGGGATTATTGCGCCCGGGAGTCGAAAGCCAGGTCGAAAGCCACTTGCCGTCGGGCAACTGCGTGCTGAAAATCGGCAGAGCGCGGTTAATGACGTTGACCGTCGTCGAAATACCGTAGATCGGATCGGTATTGTAGCGCAGGTTGCCCAACAGGCTGACACCCACCTTCAGGCGTTTGGTCACCTGTGCGTTTATCTTCATGTCCCACGAAAAACGTTCGGCGTTGTCGTTGGCGACCATGATACCCCGCTGATTCATGTAACCGCCGCCCAGCGAGTAGGAAATCTTGTCCGTACCGCCCGAAACACGGGCATTGTACTGCTGAAGGAAACCGTTCTCATAGCAGAGGTCGTACCAGTCGGAGGCGGGATAGATATAGCGGTCGTGCTTCATGCCCTCCTCGTATTCGAGAATATCGTCCTCGTTATAGGTCACCGTCAGCTTGCCTTCGTTCAATTCAGCCTGATTCCGCATGCGCATATACTGAATCGGATCGGTAACCACGTCGGGAACGTAGGTCGCCGACTGAATACCGAAGTTGGCGCTGAGTTTCACCACCGGCTCGCCTTTGCGGGCCTGTTTGGTGGTAATCAGGATAACGCCGTTGGCAGCCTTGGAACCATAGATCGAGGCCGAAGCGTCCTTCAACACCGAAATCGTCTCGATATCACCGGGGTTGAGTTCGTTAAGCGAGTACTCCATGCCGTCGACCAACACCATGGGGCTGGAACTGCTCATCGTACCGACACCGCGAATACGGATTGTCGCGCCGTCGCTGCCGGGTTTCGCCGAAGCCTGATTGATATAGACGCCGGGCATCGAATACAACGCCTGCGAGGCGTGCGTCAACGGCTCTCGATTTCCGACATCTGGCGCACGGCGACCGAACCGGTCAGGTTGACCTTCTTCTGAACGCCGTAACCGATCACCACCACATCGTCCAACATCTGCGCATTCTCTTTCAGTGCTACGGTCAGGTGCGTACGATTGCCGACCGACACCTGCTGCGCGTCGTAACCGATGAACGACACGTTGAGCACCGCCCCCGCAGTTACATTCAGGGCAAATTCGCCTTTCGAATTGGTTACCATACCGTTGCTCGTACCCTCGACAATCACGCTCGCCCCCACGATCGGGGCACCGGACTCTGTTTCGACACGGCCTGTCAGTTGATACTCCTTGTTCGGATCGGCAGGAGCAGGTTTGTAAAGCACAATGTGACGGCCTTCGAGTTTGGCGCGAATCCCCTGCTCAGCCAACACGCCGTCAAGCAGTTTCAGCACGTTCTGGCTCTGTGCTTCGACCGAAACACGCCTGCTCAGGTCGATTTCACTTTCACGATACCAGAACGAGTAGCCGCTCTCTTTCTTTACCGCCTCGATCACTTCATGCACGGTGACGTTCTTCAGCGTCAACGAAATCACAGGGTTCTGAGCATAAAGCGCCTGCGCTGCAACCATAAACCAACACAGCACCAGCAATCCGCTCAGCCGACACAATGCCCGCCGGCCCAAAAGGTCCAGGAAAGACCTCCTGCTGGAAAAATTTTTACTCATAAGAATTAAAATTTAGGTTATAGTGAAAAAAAGTTGGGTTGCTATTTATCGGTTTCTGTATAATTCGAAGCGGTTCTTATGGCTCCGGCAAAGAATGCGGCTGTCGGCCGAAATAATCCGCATGATCTCGTGTATATTCTCGCCATCGACAAATTCACCCGTAAAACAGGTTTTCCGCAATTGTTCGTCGGCAATCAGAATATCGACATTGAATTGTCGTTCAAGGCTCCGGGCGATCGCCTCGAGCGGCTCGGCCTGAAAATAAAGTTTGTCCTCGCACCACGAAAGCACATGTTCGACATTCACCCGGCGCAACGACAGCAGCCCGAAAGATTTCTCAAAAAACGCCTGCTCCCCGGGGCGCAGCCGCACGCACCGCGACCCAGGGCCGCCATCTACCAGCAGACTTCCCGTTGCAAGCGTAATCTGAAAATCCTCGTCCTCCGAGTAGGCATGCACGTTGAAAGTCGTGCCGAGAACCGTCGAGGCAACCTGCCCCGTCACCACTACGAAAGGCTTACGGGCATCGTGCTCGACCTCGAAATAGGCCTCGCCATCCACTTCCACACGGCGTTCGTCTCCGAGCAAGGCCGGATAGACAATGCGTGTGCCTCCATTGAGTCGCACGCGGGAACCGTCGGGCAACACCACGTCAGATTTTACCCCCAAAGGCGTCGAAACGCTTACGGGCTGCGCGGCAGCAACCAGACGGTTCTCGGTGTGAAATCCACCCAGCAGCCAGCTGCCGCAGACAGCGCATGCCGCCACGACCGCAGCCGCAGCGTAACGCGCAATCCGCAGGCGCAATCCCCGGCGGCGGATACGCATCCGGCCCACACCTGTTCACGCATCCCGTCAGCCATGGCATCGACCTCCGCCCCTACACATATACCATCCAGCAATTCGGACAGCCTCCGGCGGTCGCGCTCCGTTCCCTCAATCAGTTCCAATATTTCCGATTCCTTTCGTGCGTTCTGAAATTGCATAGTTTTCTGCCGTTTACAAGTATAGAGTACGAAAGCCGCGGTTCCGTTTAAGGGAACCGCGGCTTTTTTTCATTTTTCATTCCGACAAAACTCAAAGACGGCCTGAAAAAAGCAACAACAGCAAAGAAATCAGTTTCAGGTCAGGATAATATTTGCGAACGCCTGCTACGATACGGTCGACGGCAAGTTTGAGTTGCACACGCACCGTACTTTCAGAAAGAGACAAAATTTCGGCAATCTCACGCGACGAGAGACACTCTTGCCGATTAAGCAGGAACACCGTACGACAACGTTCAGGAAGGTTATTGACCAGACGGCCTATCAATTCCTCCAACTCCGACTCTATCAGATGGCTATCGGAAGCCTCCCCATCGAGGGGGGGGGAATTCCGGTCGAGTACCGAGACGGGAATCTCTTCGAGCGAAAGACAGCGGCGACGTGCCCGGCATTCCCTCAGATAACGGTTCGATTCGTTTCGGGCAACGATGTAGAGATAAGCATCGATATTGCTTATCCGCCTAAGCGAAACGCGGGACTTCCAGATCGCAACGAAAACATTGCTCACGACCTCGCCGCAAGCCTCCTTGTTCCGCAGGAAATAGTAAGTGAACCGAAAAATGCTCTGGTAATATAAATCATAGAAAACCCGGAAAGCATAATCGTCGTTCTCGCTTACGGAAATAAGCAAATCGTTAAGTTTCTTTTTCTCCATGCTTGGCATGTTCAAGCTTTTCGAACGCAAAAATAATCATTATATCCAAAACGAGATGTAGTTTTCAGATCGCCTCCGATACGCTCCTAATAAATGGCATTCTTTGCGCCGACAGAAAAGCCTCCTGTAATCTATTAATTATCAAGCATTATTTTAGCAATACGCGAAGTATAGCGCCAGGCTTCAGAATATGAATTTGCGGGTTCTTATCCTGCCGGCGAAGCGTGACGCGGAGCCTGTCGGACGCGACACGCTCGATTTCGAGGTCGAAATCGCTCCCGAAAGCCCGTATATGGCGCAAGGCCGCACGATCCCAAGCGGCCGGCAACGAAGGAGTCATCTCAAAAGATCTGAATCCCGTCGGACGAATGCCGAACAATCCTTCGGTAAAAATACGGCAGTAGAGGCCGCTCTCGGCAGAAAGCTGCCGCATCGAACCGGAGCCTTCGGGCCATGCCTCGATAAAATAGGGGACATGATTGCCCGTAAGGCGCCGAGCTGTAAACCGATGCAAAAAATCGCCCGCCTTATCGGCACAGCCTGCCCGGAAAATACCCCGCAGGGCATAGAGCGTCGAGCGATCCCAGAAAACCGAGTCGCCCTGTTCCGTCAGCAGGCCGTCCTCCGTATGGAGTTCGGGGCCGAGCAGCGCGGCAACCGTCCCCTCACGACGTTCGGAAAGACCGACGACGAGGGGCATGCAGATCCAGGCGCGCAGTTTATCGTTGATTTCCGAATAGCGGTAGGCATGATAACCGGCCACGTCACGGCCGAAAAACCGTTCGATGGCCGCGGCCAGCTCCCGGGCCTGACGCAAATAAGCGTTCGTCTGCGACGGTTTCACACCGATTTCCCGGCCCAGTGCAGCAGCCGACAACAGCGCGTCATAATAGAGCGTAGAGGTGGCCAGATTGGTCCGGCCGACAGGGAAACGCCCTTCCAGTTCGTCGGAATCCGACGCCACGACCCCGTCGGCGGTCCGGTTGCGACGGCAATACTCCAGGCACCATTCGACGAACGGCCACAACTCTTCGGCCTCGGTGCGATCTGCTCGCGCAAGGGCGTAACGGGCCGCCCCGTTCGCACACATCGCCGCATCGCCGCGGTCTCCCGCCCCGTTCCAGATATCCGTACCCTCGGCGATGATCGAACTGGGCAAAGGCCGATAGTCGGCATTCATGAAACGAGCGAAATGGCGGAATGTGTTGATGGCCGATTTATTGGCCGTCGCATAACCCAGAAAAGGGAAGAACGGAATCACGTATTCGCACTGGTCGTTGGTCCAGACCGCCGCATAGAAAACCTCGCCGCCGGGAGCGTGCATATATCCGCCCCGCGTTCGGATGATGCTTTCGGCAGCCCGGAGTTTGGAAAAATGAAACTCCGTATTCAGCACCGAATCGGGCGTTTCGAGCACAAGGCCGTGTCCGATGTCCTCCCGTATGAACGCACGGCGCGCAGCCAGCTCCGCGGCGACGTCCGGACGTCGGGGATTTTCACCTTTGCGGTATGCCTGAAACACCGCATCGAAAACCACCGAATCACCGGGCGCGACCTCGAAACGTCCGCTGCCCGAAATATCGGTCCGCAGGACGTAACTGCCCTCCACGCCTTTCGCAGGATCGGTTTCGAACGTCTGCATATATTCCGGGATATAGATCGTACGCGTGCGGTTCGGGCTGCCGTTGCGCAGCACATAACGCTCGCACGTCAACGGCAGGGTCCGGGAAGGAAAAATAGTCCGGGTCATCGTCACGGCAGGTTCGGAAGCATAGTCCGACACCAATCCCAGTTTCGACCGCCCTGTTCGCCACGCGCTGCGCACCTCCATCACTCCATCGAACCGCACCTGTTCCACCGTTTCCGACTGCAGGGCGAAGCCGTCCACGCTCAGCAATGACGGTATGTCGGTCGCCATACGGAACACGAGGCTGGCATGCGTATCGTTCGGAACGGTACGCAGCAAGGGAAAGACCAGGGAGCGCTCTTCGCAGAATGCGCCCCGCTCGTCGACACCCCACCGCAAAACGAGGGAAGTCGTCTCGCCGGTCATCTCCACACAGTCCTCATGCGGAAGATCGGCTCCGGGCCGCCAAACGATATGACGCTGATCTGTTCCGATCTGCCAGCGCTGTCCGTATGCCGGCACGACGGCCAGGACAAGCAGACAACATGCTAAAAGTCTACTATTCATCATTTTTTACTTTTTCAAATCGTCGATCCGTATATCGAACCGGCCGTAATCGGCCGTCCGCCAGGCATTCCGCACCGGGATGCGCGACAGAATAGACCGCAGCGAGAAATTGAACTATACACAAATATAAAACTTTATTGTAATAATTCGCACAATTATATACTTCGAGAAAAAATTGGTGACCTCAACTTCGACCACCCAGATATATCGAAAGAAGAGATGCTTCGACCCTCGGCAAAGTAATCAGGGACAAAAATATAAAAGACTCAGACATAACAAAAACATGCTGCCACCAAGGAAGCAATTCTGCATCCAAGAACTTAACCCCTAGAGATAAAATGGAACTTAAAAAAGATTTTGTGTTCCATTTGTGTTCCAGTAAACAAAATCAGCCACCTGCAGATTTTTGCAAGTGGCTGATTCTCTGTTGTCGGGGTGACTGGATTCGAGCCAGCGACCACACGCCCCCCAGAATTAAATTTTACTTTTTCCAATAAATTTAACGAACTATATTTCAACGGATTTTCATCTCTTTCAACGAGTTGCGATTTACCATTATCGGGAGTTGTTACGATTTCGCGTGTTCCACCTGTGTTCCACGCATCGTTCCCCACCCGATCAAAATTGAAAAGTGAATCCCCGGCATTTTCGGATGCCGGGGATTATTCATTCGGACAACCGACCCAAGATTCCTATTTCAGATCGCGGGCCTTGATGCGCACGACCTTTCCGTCGCGCACGACAACCAGTTCTCCGTCCTCCTTCTTCGTCTTTTCAATCAGACGCTTACGGGCGAGCAAAATACCTGCGTTGATTTTTTCTTGCATTTGTTTGATTTCAATCTCGCTCATAATTCGTAATCAGTTTATAGGATAACGCGTCTTCAACATGAATTGTTATGTTTTTCTCACCCGACGCAACTATTTTAATCTCTTCGTCTGCCGAGCTGTTGTCGTAGATTGTCCAGAAATCACAAATCGGGGTATAGAGGGTCGTTAAATTCCTGATGCCGTTCGCATAACGCCGCCGAATCACATCCGACGGAATATTGTGCCCGCCCTCGCTTACTCGTGTCGCAACACGCTCGACAGCCTGTTCAGGTGTCGGCAACCAAAAGTAGAGCAACGTCACAAAATAGCCTTTCGCCTGCGCCCGCTCCACGAATTTCACATAGGAACGGGTCGCCAATGTTGTTTCAAACGCAAAATCCTCGCCTTCGGACAAAAGATCGTCCATTCGTTGCAGCATCAACCGTCCTGCTTCGATTGCCACGCTTTCGGGATTGAACGGCGACAGTCCCTTTGCTATTTCGTCGGCATTGACGAACTCCCGGCATCCCAACATTTCGGGCAGCACAGTATAGGATGCAGTCGTTTTACCTGCACCGTTGCAACCCGCTATGATATAGAGTTTCGGCATACTTCGTAACAAAGGTACGAACAAGCCGCGCACAAAAGCAAATTTTATTTGCGTTTTGTCGGGGCGGAGTACCTTCGACAAAGTCAAAGGTAACTATTTCAGCCAACTTACGACCAAATACCAGTCTATAAAAATCACATTATACCGAGCAGCGACATTAAAAATCCGGATTTTTCCCATATAATTTATTTATCCACATGGCAAATAATCGGTCGGTTACAGAAAAAACCTTGTTAATTTCGGTGATAAGATCCTTTTCGAGTAGTTTCTTTGCGGCCGACTGTACCGAACTGGCCGAAGTAAGACTGTGCCGTTTGATGAAATCGGCAGATGTAATACGCTCGGCTTCGCCCTCCCTGGCGATGGCATAAAGCAACTCCTTCTGCTTTTCAGGAACGTTCGACAAAATCTCCCGGAAAATCGTATCGTTCGAAGCAATCATATTATCGATGGCAGCCCGGATCATCTCCAACGTACATTCGTCGCCTTCGGGCGTATCGGCAAACGATTCGTTGAAGGTCTTTTGGATATAGTAGGTGTGCCCCTGAAAAAGCGTATAAACCCTTTCCGCATCGACGGCGGCTATCGAACGGTTGCGCCGTTCGAAATGCCCGACGATAAACGGAATGTAAATCTCCGCAGGAATGGCTTTCAGCTCCAACATGTCGGCACTATGGTAGAACGGCCGGGCGGCTGATGCAAACATCTCCTGCATCATGTGGCGTTCGCTCCCGGCAAAGATAAAATGGCTGTTCTCCGACCTTTGGATGTGAGTCCGCAACAAAGCCTCTATGTTCTTCTCCGGATATTTGGCAATTTGCTGGAACTCGTCAATCGCTACGATGCAAGGCTTGTCCGCATGAGACAAATATTGGAAAATCTCATCGAGCGTATATTCGGGCCGCTCGATATCTCCCAACTCGACATTGAAAGCGGGAAGATTGGTGATGGGGTCGAACCCGAATTTCCCGCTGATGGACTTAATTGTTTGAATGAAAAGAGTCGCCATTTTACGACTGCGAGGCAGGAGTGTTTCGTAAATTTCACGGCCGAGCAGATAGGTAAATTCGCGGAGGCTCGACGTATGCAGAATATCGATGAAAAAAGTATAGTACTCCTTACCGATTTCCGGCTTGTCGTAACAGAACTGAATCAGCCCTGTTTTACCCATACGGCGCGGTGAAATGACAACCAAATTATTGCCGTTGGTAACCGACTTGACAAGCCGGGCTGATTCGCTTACCCGATCGCAAAAATACTCCGGAGCGATCTTTCCGGTCACGATGAATGGATTTATAATCTTCGCCATAGGAATATCATTTTTGCAAAAATAATTATTTTATTCAAATTATGCAAATCGAATAATTATACCCTTTTCGCCGACACACAACTGATTCCCGAAAAATTACGCCGTCAGCGAAATATCAAAATACCGAGATTTTAGTAAAATCTCGGTATTTTGATTTATTCATATTTCGAAAGGATATCTTGAAATTCGGAACTTCTGATATAATTATGTTGTTTCTTGTTTACTGCAACGGAAGACAGGAGCCCCAAATTCACAAGACCTTGCAGATCGCTTCGGGCCGTAAAATTCGATACGTTGAATCGGGTTTCCATCTCTTTGACCGTTAGGACACTCTGCGGTTTGTCGGATACGATTTTCAAAATAATGGCCTGACGTTCGTTGACCGACGGGATTTTAATAAAATCGGCAGTTTGATACTGTTCCGACAATTTGTTTTTTATGTAAAGTTTCAAGGATTCGTACGCCTCGGACATGACATGAAGATTAAACGAAATGAAATAAGTCAAATCGTTTCCATCATTTTCCGTATAGAGGAACGCTTTCTCATACTGGCGTTTCTTGTGGTAGATGATTCTTGATATAGAGAGATATTCAGTCATCCAGTAACCTTCTCTCAACATATACCAATACAAAAGAGCACGAGCCGTTCGACCGTTTCCGTCACAGAACGGATGAATATAAGCTAACAGGAAATGAATCAATGTTCCTTTGATAATGGGATGCACGAAATTTTCACTTCCTTTTTCATTGAATAATCTGCATAATAACAGTATCAACTCTGGAATCTCAGTATAAGGCACAGGAAAGTGGACAACCTCTCCCGACAAATTATCGACAACATAGATGTCATCGTTCGTTCTGAAGCGTCCTTCGTCTTCAGAGTTGTCGAGCGTGTTCTGCGTCATCAGCCGGTGAATGGTCAGCAATCGTTCCGGCGTTAGCTCCCATTCCCGATTTTTTGCAATATGCTGAATCGTATTGTAATTGTTCAGAATCATCTGCTCCGATTTATTGCGCGGCTTCGTGCCTTTGCGGAGCATGTCCTTGGCTTTTTTACGCGTAGTGGAAGCTCCCTCCATCTGACTGGAGGCGATGGCTTCTTCCATTAGAGAACTGACCAAATAACGGTGTTTGTCTTCGGCGGGTATCGGAGAATTCGCTCCGAGCGTTCCCCCGAAGTTCATATCGAAATAATGCAGCCTCTCTTGTGTCGCATTGGTAATATAATAATGAAATTTATATTCCTGAAATACGAATGGAATGCTGATGAACGATCGCCGCAACTTGATTAGCTTCCATAATTTCTCATGCGTGATACCTTTTGGGATTTCGAGGTGCTTCACTTTATCCCAGTAAAGGCATTCATTGTTTATCCGTTCTATGATAGGCGGAAATCTACAGTCATTTAACAGATTGATAATATCTTTGATATTATGGATATCAAATGCAGGGGGCTGTTCGATCATAATTATATAGCTTTATTCCAGTTTCAAATATACTAAAATATCGAGATTTTTGCAAAATCTCGATATTTTTATCTATACAAATGCGAATCCACTGTTTGTAACAACACAATGTACAGATTTATTATTAGGTCTACAATTAAAACCAAAAAATATTTGCAATCGCTTCATCGACATATTATTTTTGCCCCGTCTACGACAGATGGGCAATTTAGTAATCGCATCATACTCTGCAATTCTCGGGTAGGCGGTTAGTGCTTCGGCCGGATTTATCGAATCCAGTTTTGACAGTATCTTCATTCGCTTGTCGTATGACATTTCGATAACTATCAGCGAATCAAGAAGAAAAACTGTGCAAAGCTATGGCTTATTCCATCCGATTTCCCCGTCGTCACGACAAGGCCGACCGCAACGGCCGTTACGCCGTCAGGCTGTGTATCACCAAAAACAAGCGGCGCAAATATATCGCGCTCGATCTCTACGCCGATCCCGCATATTGGGACGAGGCCGGTGAGCGATTCATCATCCTGCGCAACCTGAAAGGAGCCGAGCAGAAAGCCGAGAATAAACAACGCGAAGCCGACAATGCGCTGCTGGTGAAATACAAGGCCCGTGCCCGTGAGATCGTCGAACGCTTCGAGATCGAAGGCATCGACTGGACGCTGAACCAGTTCGAGGACGCCTTTCTGAACACCTCCAACAGGGCAAGTTCAACGCCTATTTCACCGACCGTATCGCGGAACTGCACGCGACGGGACATATCGGGAACTCCCAGACCTATAAGCAGACGCAGGACATGTTGAGAAGCTATGACCGGAAACTGGATCAACGGCTCTTTTCCGACATCGACCTGCGTTATGTCCGGGGATTCGATATGTTTCTTCAAAAGCGGGGCTGTTGCGGCAATACGCGCAAATTCTATTTCAAGGCGTTACGGGCCATTCTGAACCGGGCCAATGCGGAGGGCGTCGGTTCGGTAGCGACCTACCCGTTCGGACGGGGCGGGTTCGAGGTCTCCAAACTCGAAGAGGCGACCGCCAAACGCTACCTGCCAGCCGCCGAGCTGTCGAAACTCAAAAGCACCACGGCCAGCAATCCGCGATGCGAATACGCCCGCAAGCTGTTTCTATTCTCCTATTATTGTTACGGCATTTCGTTCATCGACATGGCGATGCTCACGGTCGCCCATATCAAACAGATGGAGGACGGCGACTATATCGTCTACAAGCGGCAGAAGATCAAGCGGCAGAAAGGAGTCAAACCGATTTCGATCAAGATCACGCCCGCAATCCGGCAACTGATCGGGAGCCTACAAGCGGCCTCGCCGACCGTGGACGATTTCCTGCTGCCGATCGTCACCCGCTCCGGCTATACGGGCGAGCGGCTCTACATGCACATTCGAACCCGTTACAGCAAGTACCAGAAATACCTGCGTCTGCTCGCCGAGGAGCTCGGAATCGATTTCCACCTGACGAGCTACGTCTCCCGTCATACGGCGGCCATGACCTTGCAGCGCAACCACATCCCGCGCGAGGTGATTTCACAGATGCTCGGCCATGCCGATCTGGAAACCACGAACATATACCTCGACAGCTTCGACAACGGAGTGATCAACGAGGCGGCGAAAGTTCTCTAACAGCCACCGCGGTTTAATTTAATTTGTCCTTTGGTACTATAAGTACAAATTTACGATTCAAAATAAACTACGATGAGAATTCCATTCAGCTATCAAGCCTTTTCAGCATTGCTCCCGGATGAAACGAGGGCCATTGTCTACTATACGGAACAGCATTGGACCTATTGTCCCGACTGTAATATTCGGCTCACACGACCTTTGAGGCGAAGAAATCCGCTGCTGTTGCGTTGCCCTCAATGCGGGAAGACCGTCTCCGTTTTCACGGGGACCGTCTTTCAGGGGACGCGGACGGACCTCCGATACTGGCTCTATACTGGCATGCTGTTTTATTTCTGCAAGAATCATTTCCCCCAGTTCCAGCTACCTCATCTGTTGTCCATAAAATCCATAAAGCAGGAGGTCGGAGCCACCTCGGATCAGACCATGCACCGGATATACACGACCCTCAGGCGGCTTTTCGATAGTACGGATGAAGACGACATAAATTTTCGAAGCCTCATATTCAACCCCCTCTATTTACGCGCCCAGCAACACCGACCATTCTCATTGACCTATACGGGCTGTAATCGTTCATTAAATTCATTATTTTCATTAAGTACCCCTGCGGAATAGCATTCTCTCAGGGGTGCTTTCATTTTAGGCCCTATTTATATTCCATTATCATATTTCAGTATTGAAACTCATATAAAATAATATCGATTATGACAAAATTCACAGACGACACCCCGATCGCCATGCTGACCGTGGGGCAACTGAAAGAGATTCTCGGCATCGACCGAATCTTGGGTAACCTTACCGCGAATCAAGCTCCGACCGAGCAAGTAATGACCATCGAGGAGGTCGTGCGCCTGACCGGATACAGTAAGGCGACGATTTACAAATTTACAAGTGAACGAAAGATACCGTTCCACAAACCGGAGCATAAAGGCCGCAAACTTTACTTTAACCGTGAGGAGATTCTCGACTGGTTGCAGAGCGAATCACACCCGACGATCGAACAGGAAAACATCCGGAAAATAAAACAATTAAAAAAACATTAACCATGAAAACTGAAACAACAACGACCAAGCCCGCATTCGACCCGGAGGTTCCGCCCCGTGAAGGGTTCATCTTCTACCGTACCTTTTATGAAGCGTTGGCCTCGATGAAGAACAGGGCAAGATTACACCTCTATGATGTGATTATGAGATATGCTCTCTACGGCGAGGAACCGACGGATCTCAACGGGGAGCAGATGCGAACCTTCATACTGATCCGTCCCCAGCTGGATGCCAACGAACGGAAACGGCAAGCAAAGTACAAAAAGAAGGCAATCAAAAAGAATAACGACGAAGAATTCAACGAATTTTTTACAAAAACTGAAGACGAAGAAAACAACAATGTACCAATACTCAACGATATACAATATGAATAGGTCGCCCCTAAAAGATAATTTTAACATGAAAGAAAACGAATATAATAATGAGTATACGGAAAGACAAACAGTCGGTTCGAATCCCCCGGAACTCCCTCCGATCTGGGTTTCCGTATTCGAGAACTATTACGCGACTGAACCCCTCGGCTGTGTTGACCTGATAAAGTGGTTCAAGACTGCCAAATTCAAGAAATCGGTCATTGCTTTCCGCACGACCTCCGACGAGAAGGTCCGCCAACGGATTAAACGCAACCTGCCGTGCATCACTCCCAGCGGGATATTCAAGACTCGGAGCCGCGACGGACTGGTTCAGCACACCGGGTTCATATGCATCGACATCGACCACAGGGACAACGGCGTATTCGGGCCGGAGTGGTTCGAGAAGAAGAAACTCGTCGCCAAGACCTTCGACAGCTTGTTATGTGCAAGCATGTCGATCAGCGGGAATGGCCTGTGCCTGATTTTCCGCATCGCTCACCCGGACATGCACCTGGCACAATT
>OGDN01003837.1_pt1 | contig 14847 bp, 17 predicted proteins | sample 1570271 | NCBI WGS metagenome assembly OGDN01 (sample SAMEA4384481, study PRJEB24528) | human gut metagenome | reverse complement strand
CACACCAGAACAGATATTAAATGGAGTTGTAGACTTTACTTCTAACGTGGAGAGAGCGTATTTTGGACTCAGAGACGATTTTCCTGATTTAAAAATGAGTTTCACACGAAAAAGTTCCGGGGATTTGTTGAGAGTAACCATTTCCAGGGAGGATTGTTTTGATACAATTTTCGTTTCGCAAGATGGAGTTAAGGCAAAAACTTACAATGACGATGGCGCGTATAGACTTTCTTACGCAGAATGTGTTTTAACAAAGCCTGATGTAGCAAAGATTATGGATGCGGCAGATGATTACCTCAAAGGATATATCCAGAATCAAGCAATTGACAGACACAAGAACTACGAGAGATAATTTTTGTGCAGAAATTTGTCTTTACGAATCAGCGTGTTATAATTAAGAAAAATGAATATTGACCTTATCTCAGAAAGGAGAACAGATATGTATAATCCTGTTATCGAAAGAACAGAAACAGAGGAACTTACTTTTTTACCGGGATATATCTTAAACAAATTGGAACCTTTTATGCAAAAACATAATATCGAATACGAAATCATTCATCAGGACGATTTTGAAGAAGGCTGGCCCGGCGGGTATATTTACAAAGGACGAACCCGCTGCAATAATGTTGTAGCTGTTAAAGCCAAGGTTGCCGAACCTTGTCTTCATCGAATTGCTGAGGAACTTAAAGATGTCGATGATGATGAAATTTGATTTTCTTAAAAGGCAGTTATTTTTATAGCTGCCTTTTGCTAATACGGGGCTTCGCAAGCAAAGAAAAATAGGATATAATAAAGACGGGAGGAAATTTCAATGGACTACAAACAACGGCATTTGCAAAGTATGAATTTTTCCATAAATAAAATTAAATCATCTCCCGTTTTCCCTTTTGTACAAGAAATAATTCTTTTTGGAAGTTGTGCTAGGGGAGAAAACAAATGGGAGAGCGATGTCGATATTTTTGTCGTTTTGTTGCCCGAAATCGAAAAATATCCGGAACTTCGTAAAGAAATCAGGCTACTCCAAGGAACAATAAGTCCAACTGAAAATGAATTGCCGGAAGTGGATATGAAAATCACTATAGGAAATCAGTGGAAAAATGATGGAAGCTTTTTTCATGAACAGATTTTACAGGAAGGAGTGGTTCTCTATGAAAATAATAGATAATAACACATATCTTGGATGTGCTGAAAATGATTATATTTATTTTTTAGAAGACGTCAATAAAGGGAGAGTGGCAAATTATTTAGCTGCCATGGCACAAAGTATTTGTGAAAGGTATTTGAAACATATTGTGGAAACGCAATATGAACCTACTTCTACGGAAGAAAACGCCGACAAAATGATGTCCTTAAAGACACATAATTTACAAAAACTTTTTCAGACAATAGAAAAACATACAAAATTACACTTCACAAATGAAACGAAAAACAATCTTCGAGCAATAAATGGCTACTATTTTTCAACCAGGTATCCTGGAGAGGATTACATTGATGTTGATGTTTCGGATATTGAAATTTGTAAAAAAGCGGTGGAATTATGTAGAGAAGAGATAATGCAATACCTTGATATTGTGCCGACAAAAGAAAAGCAGTATGATATTGATGATATTTTACAAAGGGCCAAAATGAACCAAAATAAAGAAATACATCAAGATATCCATACGCAGGAAAAGCCACACGACGAGCCAATGCGTTAATAAAAAGAGAGAAGATAGAAAATATGAATAGATATGTTTTACTACTGGAAGACACACCTGTATTATTTGTAGATTTTACAAAAATGGAAACTCATTTATATAAAGAGCAATTATTGCCCTATATCTTAAGAGGACAATTTAAGGAACCACCAACAGGCGACATTGCTGGCTACTACCAAGTATCTGCGCATAATATTTCAGTATTCAAAGATTATCTTTCTTCCAGAGTCTTATCTTTAAGTAGGGATAACGCGAAACAAATATGTGCCGCTTGCAGAATATCTCAGGATACAGGAACGGAAAACAGGGTAAAAATATGTTTATCTTGCAAGGGAGTCAGTGCAAATGACGCTTTTTGGATAAAGGAAGAAAACAGTGCTTTACAGTGGAAGGATGTTGATGTAAAAAGAAATCATTTATCCGAAATTGTAGATGTTGCTTTAGAAGGGAAACAACCAACATTAACAACCAACCCAATTTGTCCTGAATTGACAACAAAAGGGTTATTCAAGAAAGCTTGGATAAGAGAAAATAACACACTGTATTTATTAAAATCAGATAAGATGTCAGATTTCGCAAATACAAAAGCAGAAGTATTTGCTTCACAAATTTTGGATTGCACCAATGTTCCACATGTTCAGTATACAATGGAACAGCTCAATGGATTGACAGTAGCCAAATGTGCTAACTTCATTCGGGAAGGTCAAAGTTTTGTTGAAGCACATGAAATAATTGAATTTTGCAAAAATACAAATATAGATTATGTAAAATGGGGACTAGATACTTTTGGAAAAGACTTTGCTAATATTTCTGCTGTAGATTATTTGTTGCAAAATACAGATAGACATGACCAAAATTATGGTTTTATTATGGATAACAAAACGGGTAAATTGATAGCGGTAGCACCTTTGTTCGACCATAATCAGTCTATAATAGCAGATTGGTTAGGAAAAGATGTAACAGACACTTTAAGTCAAATGTTTCCACAGGCAGAAACTTTACAAAGTGCCATGATTTTAACGGCAAAAGAATCGGATATTTGCATTGATAATACAAAATGGAATATGTTAAAGGAAAAATATCCGGAGCAAGAACTGGTGTTTACAAATATAGAACGGAGATACATAAAAATAAAAGAGTTGCAATTACTATACGGCAAAAAGTAATATGGTATCGACGAATATATGGAAAAGTTTTCTAATCCAAAACAAACATCAATCCACAACCATCATTCTATAGACATTACTTACTGACCGCCATCAGGCGGTCTTTTTATACTCTTTTTCTTTCATAATACAGGTGAACCTGAGAAAACAGGAGAAAGGAGAAGAGTATGATTGATGTAACGATAAGAAAAAAGGACGGTTCCATTCAAAGCTATAATCCGGTAAAAATCAAGAAAGCGATTGAGAAATCAGCACAGCGAGTTATGTATGATTTAACCGAACAGGAAAAAGAAAATGTGGTCGCTGAAGTGGAGCGACAGATTTTAAAAAGTGATATAAAAGAAGTCCCCATTATTGAGATGCATAGTATGGTGGAGGCAGCTCTTGAAAAAATAACACCAGATGTTGCAAAGAGCTACAGGGATTATCGAGATTATAAAGTGGATTTTGTGGCAATGCTTGATGATGTATATAGAAAAAGTCAAACCATTATGTATATTGGAGACAAGGATAATGCTAATACTGATTCGGCACTGGTAGCAACGAAAAGAAGTTTGGTATTTAATGCTTTCAACAAGGAGTTATATAAAAAGTTTTTCTTAACAAGAGAGGAAATCCAGGCATGTAACGACGGCTACATTTATGTACACGATATGTCAGCCAGAAGAGATACTATGAATTGTTGTCTTTTCAATATGAGAGCTGTTTTAAATGGCGGTTTTGAAATGGGAAATGTCTGGTACAATGAACCCAAGACACTGGATACCGCATTTGATGTTATCGGAGATATTACCATGGCAGCAGCAAGTCAGCAGTATGGCGGTTTTACTATCCCAGAAGTAGACAAAATTCTGGAGAAATATGCTGGATTAACTTACCACAAGCAATACGAAAAGTACATCAGGCTTGGACTGGAGAAAGAAAAGGCAGACAAACAGGCATGGGAAGACACTACAGAAGAGATGAAGCAAGGATATCAGGGCTGGGAATATAAATTTAATACAGTTGGCAGCAGCAGAGGCGATTATCCATTTATCACTATCACTTTTGGTCTGGGAACCAGTAAGTTCGCCAAATTGGCAACCGAAACGATTCTTTCTGTTCATAAAGGCGGACAGGGTAAAAAGGGGAAAAAAATTCCGGTATTGTTTCCCAAATTAGTATTTTTATATACTAAAGACCTTCATGGAGAAGGAAAAGAGAACGAAGATTTATTTAATCTCGCTATTACCTGTAGCGCAAAGACAATGTACCCGGATTACTTAAGTTTGGATGGAGATACCCATATAAGTAAAATGTATCACAAATATGGAAAAGTTATTTCTCCTATGGGATGCAGGGCTTTCCTGTCGGAATGGTACGAATTAGGAGGAGCTCATCCAGCCAACGAAAATGATGTTCCGGTTTTTGAAGGAAGATTTAATATTGGTGCAATTTCGCTTCATCTGCCACTTATACTTGCGAAAGCCAGAAAAGAAAGCAAGGATTTTTATAAGGTATTGGATTATTACCTGGAAATGATACGAAAACTACATCTGAGAACCTATGATTATTTAGGAGAAATGAAGGCATCCGTTAATCCGTTAGCCTATTGCGAAGGAGGATTTTATGGCGGATATTTGCAACCTAACGAGAAGATAAAACCGCTTCTAAAATCAGCAACCGCCTCTTTCGGAATTACAGCACTTAATGAATTACAGGAATTATATAACGGAAAATCCATTGTGGAGGACGGTGAATTTGCTCTCGAAGTCATGAAATATATCAATGATAAGGTAACACAGTTTAAAAAGGAAGATGGGAGACTATATGCTTTATATGGGACGCCTGCAGAGAGCCTTTGTGGACTCCAGATTAAACAGTTCCGCGAATTATATGGTATTATAGAAAAGGTTTCTGACCGCCCATATGTTTCTAACAGTTTCCATTGCCACGTTACGGAAGACATTTCTCCTATTCGAAAGCAAGATTTGGAGGCAAGATTTTGGAACACAATGGCAGGTGGCAGAATCCAATATGTCCGTTATCCCTTGGGATACAATATACAGGCGATTAAAAGTCTGGTACTCAGAGCCATGGACATGGGATTTTATGAGGGAGTAAACCTGGCTTTAGCTTATTGCAATGATTGCGGACATCAGCAGGTCGATATGGGTGATTGCTGTCCGACTTGCGGAAGCAGTAACATTACGAGGATAGACAGGATGAACGGCTATTTATCTTACAGTAGAATTAAAGGGGATACGCGCCTAAATAAAGCGAAAATGGCAGAAATTGCCGATAGAAAATCTATGTAAAGCGTAAGCAGCTATGCAAAAACATAGCTGCTTTTTCTTTATTTTTCTTTCATAATAAAATAGATACGATAAAAGGAGGAAAAATAATGTTACGTGCAGACAGCGTAGCAGAACTGCTTCGCTATCTTTATCGAAATAATGGAGATAAAGAGATGTGTCTGGCTGTAATAGGCCAGAACGGAGAAAAAACGTGGAGACGGGAAAACGGAACAGTTGTGTTAAACATCAATAATGAACGCTTCCCAATTATATCTGAAGTGTGCTATGAAAAAATAAAAAATAATTTAATTATGAGGTAGATTTATGAAAATTGGAATAACAGAAAGAGGAGATGCAGGTATCAATCTTGATTGGGTATCAAAAGCAAATACTGTTGATGGCATGGTTTTAATTACCAAAAACATTACAAAAATGTTTGCCTCGCAAGTTCTTGACTTATATAGTAAGGGCTATAAAATTATCCTTCACTGTACATGCACAGGATATGGTCATACAGAACTTGAGCCCAATGTTCCTGATTATGTTACGCAATTAGATTCCCTTAAAAATTTGATTGATAGAGGTTTTCCGGCAAATCATTGCGTACTTCGCATTGACCCTATTTTCCCATCAGAAAAAGGCATCAATCGTGTGCGCGAGGTATTGAATTGCTTTATTTCATTGAATACGGGCATTACACGTATTCGGATATCACTTGTAGACGAATATAAACATGTAAAAGAACGTTATCGTCAGCGGGGATGGACCCCTTTGTATGGAGATGATTTTGGTCCATCGCAGGAACAAAAACGGCTTGTGGCCAATCTTCTTAATCAATACTCATTTCAATATGAATTGTGCGCAGAGGATGACTTCCTTAAGATGCTTAATAATGGTCAGATTATAGGCTGTATTAGCACTAAAGATTTACACATTATGAATATACCAACCGAATCAATGAACACCAACCCACAGAATCGAAAAGGTTGTCATTGCCTGGGCTGCAAAACTGAGTTACTCACAGAACGAAAACCTTGTCCACATCAGTGTGTGTATTGTTTTTGGAGGTAAAAATGATAACGAAAGAATTTTATTTATTGGTAGCCGGAAGCAGAGGATATCAAAATTATAAAGAGTTTACTGCTGTACTGGACTATATTCTTTCTGAGCAAGTGAATCAGGGGAAAAATATTATTTTTGTTTCCGGAAGAGCTAAAGGCACTGATACCATGGCAGAATGGTATGCACATGAGAAAGGGTACGGAATATATACATTTCCAGCTCAATGGGACGAATATGGATACAGTGCCGGATATAAGAGAAATATACAAATGCATCAATTTATTGCAAATCTAGGAAAAAGAAACAGAGGCTGTATTTGTTTCTGGGATATGCACTCAAAAGGAACAAGACATAATTTTCAGTTAGCAAAAACATATGGAACAGCGTTAAAGGTATTTAATACACGACAACACTGCTTCCTTGATGAAAAGTTGATTGATAAATTAAGTTAAAAGATATATATGAAAGGATAAAAAATATGAATAAGAAAATGTATGATGAATTAACGAGAGAAGAACTTGTACAGAGAATTATATCGCTTGAGAAAATTGAATGCGCCGACAGATGTTTCGCAAACGAATGTCAGTCCGGAACATCCATATACCGAATCAATGAATTATTTTCAGCATTAGCAAGTGGAAAAATTACAGAGGCATACAAGGTACTTAAAGGAGCCGAAGAGGATTGGAATTTCATAAAAAGTGGTATAGTAAAAATGAACAATAATTGGAGGATATAAAATAACAAGAGCTGCCGCAAGATGTATGTAACAGCGCGGATGCCCCTGCCGGAGCCGTACCGGGAAAGTGAGGGAAAATAATGGCGAACAGAAATACATTACACATTCCTAAATTGGAAGCATTTAAAAATTGGCTGATAAAGGACGGCTGGGAAATTCTCCCACTGTCCAAGAACCCATATGAAGTATTGAGAGCAAGTAAGATGGGAATATCAAATCCCCTGATTGTGTATTCTGGAAAAAGCAAGGAGCATCTTTCCTTTGCAAATGAATGGCTGCCGGTAGTAGAAGCATTTTTACATAAAAAGACCAATGCAGACCGAATCCGAAGCATGACGGACGAGGAACTAGCAGATTTTTTAGTGACAGTAGAAACATACGGTTATCACGACCAGAGTATATCGGGAACCTACGAGATGAAGGAATGGCTTTTAATGGAAAGTGAGGAATAGGCATAGAGATTAACAATACGTTCAAAAAAAAAAAACAGTGATAATCATCATAATAGCTTTTTTTTTGTAGCATCCTTGAGTTTTTCTTGGATTATAACTTGTGGAATTATCAAACTGATTACATTATGTTTTAGCTGTACATTCAGTTGGAAAATCGCAACAGGCGTTTGGTTAATTCTTTTGCTTTTGGGTAAAGTAACTGTAACGGTTAAAACTCAGTAAAAACATTGAATTACAACATAAAGACAATTAGGATATAGCCTAATTGTCTTTCTTTTATAGGCAAATTTCTCTCATAATATCCTTGAAGAGAAAATTGGAACCAACACATAAAACACTCCTTAAGGGTGTCGCCATCATCGGTGTAACTATTTTATTGCTGCGCCGGATGATAGGGGCAGCTTAACGGAGGTAAAAATGAAAACAGAGAAAAGAAGAATCGGGTATTATTATCAGCCAAGTGGACTGATAAATAATGTTAGGATGGATTTTAAGGAGGAAGATACCGGAACCATCCTTTATGGCAAGATTCAGAAGAATGAAATTATTTTAAGCAAAAACAAAACGTCAGGCTTACCATTAAGAGTCAATGCTACCAATAATAAAGGATATCTGCAAAAATACATTAATATGCGCTCTTTATTGAGGGACACCGATGTATTTAAAAACGCATATGTAAATGTCGAAAAGAAAAGAAACGTATATCATGTTACTCTTTGTGATAATCAAAATGAATTTTCCAGTACAAAAAAGAACACAGAATTCTCCACCGGACCTAAGCGCAAGCAGGGAAAAGTTCCAAGATGCAATACAACAGAAAAGGATGTTATTTTGAATTCGTGCAAACATCTTTATATTCCTGGATTTATCTGGGATAAACTTTTGGGACAACAGGTAAATCCAGTACTTGTATACGAAGAACACTACAATCCTTTTTATCTTGTGGTTAAGTGTGTATCCGAAAAGCAAGCAGAGAATATACCTACAATAAAAGAAGCGAAACCATACACTTTTGGAACTCAAATGGATAAAACCGTTTTCTCTTACAAAAAGCAGACTGGAATACAATCTAGGGTGTATCTTAGCAGATTTTTTATGGCAGAAGGAAACTGTCAACCTGGAGAAACATTCCATATACGGCTTTTAAATGGAGAACTCTTGATTTATAAGAAAGAAGCTGAGGTTTGTGAAGTTTGTGGGCGCCCTGTTTACAGGCATTTTCAAAAAGTTCAAAGATTGGATTGTTGCGAAGAATGCGCTGTTGCAGCCAACGTTGTAAAGTCTCAGATGACCGGACTTGCGGGAGAAAGAGCTGAAAAAATCAAAAAGGTGTTTGCGGAAACGAGAGAATTATATAAAACTTTATTGGAAATTAAGGGGGAAGAAAAATAATTATGTTTGTATCGAAAACATTAGAGAAGATAATGGAACTTGAAAATCGGATAATTGCGATGAGGTCCTTAATCCGTGAAGCTGAATATTACCAGAATTTTGAAGAAGCCGCAGAATATATATGTGACTTGAAAAAGATGGAAGCTGAACTAAAGTTAGCCAAAATCGCTCATGCCAATTCTTGCAATTCGGAAGAGGAATTGGTGTACTCAATCTAATATATAACAAGGAGAATATAAATGAACGATAGAATAAATGTGGTGACGTCAAAGAAATATGCTTACTTAGAATGTAAGCAGACAGGAATTATCATAAAGTATGCGGATGAAGCAGTAAAAGGGAAGATTTGTTTTAAACTTACTCATCAAATCAAGTTTATTCGGTTGCCAAGCCGAATCTACGATATGTATGGTATGGAAAATGCTTCTGTACAGATGCAGAAAGAAGAGATTCTTATTTTTGCCAGAAAACTTACGAATGAAAAAGTAAAACCGCTAGTTTTTACAGGGGAAATTCCTGATATTTCAGAAGAAGATGTGATAAAGTCTAAAACAAAAAACATGCATTTTTCCAAAATTTCATTAAGCAAGGATTGGCGCGGAGAAGAAGTGACAGTGCATTTGAGCAAGGGAAAGAAAAAGCGAGTTATCCTTAAGCGGGGAAAGAAAAAGGGAATTTCACCAATAAGTAATCTGAAAGAGGAATTTGGAACATATCTGTATTTTTATCCGTATGATACGGCAGTCTATACAACAAAAATATCAGAGACAGCAGCTACACTAACAATTCCCACGATGTTTTTACGAGATTGGGGAATCGGAGAAAGAGATGCAGTTAAGTATCTGGAGCTGAGAGATGGAAGTATCTGTATTACACCGCTGGATAAGACGGATGCCTTTACCGGAAAAACACTGGATTGCGCAAAGGATTCTGTTGAAACTTTAACAGCCTGTGAAGATTGCTCCAATGACACAGATATTAAGGAATTAATTCTCTTAATGAAAGATACTCTCAATCTGTGTAAGGAAATTAAAAATGAACGCCTGGATTTAAAAAATCGAGTAGAAGCGCTTGAAGAAAAGATGAAAACAGCGTAAAAATGAAAAGAATCGTCAAAATGGCGATTCTTTTTCTATGCAATGTCATAACAATGTGCAGTTTATAAGTTAGAGCGTAAAACCCACTGCCTTTAGGTGGTGGGTGGTTCACTTAATAAAAATCGGGAATGAGTAAAACCCATTCCCTACAAAAATATTTTTATCGTATAATTATTATAATACATTTTAAACTATCAGTCAATGTTATTTTAAAAACATAATACCGGACACCCTTTTCGTATATTTTATGCAGTCTGTAAATTCTTTACCAAATAATACACTGTAGTGAATGGGTATGCTACAAAAGCGACACATAAAACAGCTACAAGCGCAACAGCTCCAAACAGAAATTTAAACATTGAAATAGCGAAAGCAAATGCCATGGCCGTGGAACTGCTATCTGAAAAACCTGCCGTAAGTCCCAGAATACCCCAACTAAATACCGCTCCCACTGTGTTAGAAATCCATGAGCCATTCTTTGTAAAAGCTGCAACGACAGAAGCAAAGAGCCATGAGAATATAATCCAATACAAGGTGTATTCCAACGCCTCATTTACGGTTCTGTGGTTAGGACCACCATCAAAGTAGGTGTATATCATTAGAGCCGCCACCAAAACATTAACAATCAATAACTGAATCCATCTAACCTTCCATATATGTTTGTAATCCATAAGTTTCCCTTCTAAGGGTGTCCTTAATAACTATACACAAATACAATAGTAATTACAATTAAAAACAATAAATACAGAATGTTACACAATGTAACAGGTATCAAATTATGGAATTTTAACAAAATTATATCTGAGCTATCATGCTTTTAAAATTTTCAATAACAATCAGGATTGGTTCTTGCCAAACGATATAAATACATCCTCCCCAACAACATATCCGAATGAAATGGTCCACAATGCCATTAGTAGGTATTCTGATAAATAGACGAATTCTTTTCATCGAAAAGGGAGCAAAGAAAGAAATTCCGCTACTCATGAAATCTAGCAATAAGTGCGTCCCCAGTCCCATTATTGTATTCAAAATCAAACAGTTCAAAATACTGTTTGATGATGTAATCCATAATAGACCTCCCAATATCGCGGGAATAATAAAAGAGTGCATAATTCCTCTATGAACGAAAGAGCTTTTATTCTTTCTGATTTTATGAGAAATAAAACTTAATCCACTGTACAAAGCGGATGATATTTTAAAGTATTTTTTCGCGATACTATACTCTGCATCAATGTCGGGAACCAGGGCACCATACATAGCACCCAAGCCAGCTGCAGCGATATTTGCAAGTTCTGTCTGTCCTGTAATAGATAAATAAGTCGTTGCCGCTAGAATTCCGGCAGCCAAATGTGTTTTTCCTATCATATTTCGTCCTCCACTTTATTATGAAAGTGCGGAGGAATTTTTCGTTTTTCTGTACAAAAAGCAGATGAGAGTATTTCTGTGCAGAAATTTCCACTTTTAATAACTTTCTGTTATAATAAGTTCAGAAAATAAAAACAGCAGAAAGCCGTATACAGGGAGGATATAAAAATGGCAAACAGACAGGAAATTATTGATAAGTTACTTAAGGTAAAAGAACTCGCAGAAAAAGGAGAAGCTGGAGAAAGAGATGGTGCTCGCCAGACATATGAGAAGCTGAAGGAAAAGTACGGAATAACCGACGAAGAAGTGAAGGGAAGTATCATCAGGTGGTTTAATACTCCGGACTTCTGGCAGGCGAAGATTGTGATTCAGTTTGGCGGTATAGTAAAAGGATACAGTTTAAGAGAAAATATAGATTATTACTATCCTGAAAGCGGGGAAAACAAAGGAAAAACAGGTGTAAGACTTTCGGAAGATGAATTCGCCAGATTAAGCAGGCTGTATAAATATCATAAAACAGAGTTCAAAGCAATAATGGATGACATGTGGACCATGTATTTGATAGTGAATGGAATTTCTCTCGCACCTGAATTGAAAGAAGAGGAACAAAAGTTAAGACAAGAGAGGGAAGAACAACAGGCAAAAGCCGAAAAACAAGCAGAAATGAGAAAGGAACGGAAAAAATTCATAGATAGTTTTGAAAATTTTGTTCAGGAAGCTATCACGGATAGTGAAGGTAAATTATCTCGTGAAGAAGCTGTTGCTCTTGTAAAGTCCAGGCTTTTTAAAACGGAAGAGAAATGGAAACAGTTTCAGGAATGGGTGGCAGAAGAGGAGGAATTTAAGAAGCAGGACGAAAGAGAAGCAAGAGGCAGGGATAGGCGACAGGCTTTTTATTTCGCACTGGGATTAGACCGTTATAATAACAATATAAGTAAAATTGTTAAACAGGATTGCAATAACTCGGCTGCTTGGTATTTTTCCAACATAACAAACCATGACAACTAAATAACGTACTTTTATACCTCTTTTCTATCATAATGGAAGTGAAAATAGAAAGGAGGTATTTTTATGGCCAGAAAGGGCGAGTTATCAGATGCCGAAAAAGAAATGCAGGAGATGTACCAGCAATCAACGAACAAACATAATAAGGAGGACAAAATCATGGATTTGAATGGCCTGAAAAAAGAGATTAAAGCACAAGAGGAGATGATAGGGCAAACTAACGAAACTCAACAAGAAAGTGAAAAAGCAACAGACAATGTTCAATCTGAAATTTTTCCAGAAGAAGCAAAAGAAGTCAGAGAGAGTTATAAACAGGAATTAAACGGAGCTTCGGACCAAACTGCTGCAGCTCAAGGTGAAATTCTCAGGAGAATACAAGAACAATTAGATAAACAGGCTCAACAAATAACACAGCAGACTAATGCTAACAAAGAAGTAGTGGAGGAACTTGCCAAGGCAAGAGCCCAGCTTGCCGAACTTCAAAAAGGTCTTACTGTAGGAACTATTCTTAAAAATTCCAAGGACCGGACCATGGAAGACCTCATTAAAATCAGAGATAAGGGTCTTGAAAAAACAAGGGATGTTGGCAGACGAGCAAGGAAATTCACTCATGACCTGTCTTTAATTCCAGCAGAAAAAAGAGAGAAAGCGTTATTGCTTACTCAGGAACAGATTCAAGCCAACATCACCTCCTGCAAAGATAGGATTCACACCATGGAAGCGTGGCAAAATGAAAAGATTTCCCGGCTGGAAAAGGAAGCTAAATCTACGGACGAACATTTTGCAAACATGCAGGAATCGGCAAATAAGGTAAAGGAAGCTTCAACCGTTAAACTGAACGCAAAGATTCGTCGCATACAGGAAAAGCATCCAAACAGCAGACGGATAGACAGACTTACAGCCAAGCGCGACAGAAAGGCGGAAAAAGCTTATAACAAATTTACTAACACCAAAGTGTACAAAGACGTTAAAGCAACTCATGATAAAATCTATGCGGAAATTGAAACAGCCAGGAAAGAAATGATTGCTCCAGAAGAAAGATGGAGATTGGAGAAATACCAACAGGCACTTATCAGAAATCAACAGAAGTTAGATAAGGTTCGTGAAAAGATTTCTGTGCGGGATGAGAAATTCCAACAAAAAGAAAAGTCTCGCGAAACTCAACAGAGCAAGGAAAATAACAAAAGCAGAAGTATGTTTGAGAAAGCCGGACAGAAGGCGAAGGAGGTCAAGGAAAAAGCAGAACGCATAACAGGAGGTGAATGCAGATAAAAGAAAGCCACTGGAGAAATCCAGTGGCTTTAAAATTACATAAGCAGAGATAAACTAATATGTTTTAATGGTTGTGTTCAGGCATCGACAAAAGCATACCATATCCGTTATCAGGAGTAGCCTTGCTGTTACAAAGCTTTTGTTTGACATAGACTTCATGCTTAAAGATTCCGCACATACAACATCATACTTATTGGCTATTTCCGTAGATATTTTATGTAGGTTGTCAAGTGTATGATTGGTGATATGTTTATGAATTTTACTTACATTGCGGAGTTGTTTCAGGTAGTTATTGGATTTCACAGAATGTTTCTTAGAACCTTGCATGTGTAACAGCCTACACTGTATTTCAGTATGCTTATTATGATTTTCACGATAATACTTGTGGTTAGCACCCGCGTTACCATTATTATTAACATACAGACCATAAGAAGTGTAGTCTAAGCCGATAGTGTTCGTTCTGCTCGCTGTATAGATATTTATAGGGTTATTGAACTCAAAGTCATCTGATAGATATAAACAGAAAATGGAATACCAATACAATCCTCATGCAAATGTGTCAAACTAACCAACAGAATAGTATATACCCATATTCATCACCTCATGTCTATACCTCCCACAACCAGTCCAAATGTCTATACCCTCTCAGGTACAGGACAGGTCCGCTTCGCTCCCCTGTCCAATTGTAAGGACTATACATATAGTCCGACTACAAAAAGAACCATAGTCTGAAGGGGAGAGTATGGTAAAATCAACAAAATCTGCTATTTTTCTCTTCCAGAAAAGTTTATGGCACGAAAAACAGCCCGCGCACGGCGAGCTTCCCTGGATACCATATGAAATGCCATTTTAAGTGGGAGCTAACATTCTTTTGACCGTACTTACAGAACACTTAACAGCATTGGCAATGTATGCAAGTGTATATCCCAGCTCTCTTAATCTGGAAACTTCTGCAACTACTTTTTTACGAAGATTGATTTTCTTCTGAACTTTTTTATGATTAGCAATCTTTTTTAGAATCCTATATCTGCGAGAATATATCTTATCATATTCTTTTTTATTGGACCCGGAAAATCCAAAAGCTTTCATTTGGCTAATGTCCACGCCAAGAAGACAGAAAAGAGTTTCTGTCTTATAGTTATAGAGCTTTCTCGGTTTTGAATGCTGTAACATATGCTTTTCCGGCAAAGGGTGCTCAAAATTTTCATTAAAGGAATGTACAGCCTGAATAGCTTCTTCTTGTTTCATGCCCATCTGCAGGGAGAAATTCCAATATAAAAAACACATTACTTCACGAAAACCAATATCCCAGCCTTTACGC
>OGDN01003834.1_pt1 | contig 14864 bp, 12 predicted proteins | sample 1570271 | NCBI WGS metagenome assembly OGDN01 (sample SAMEA4384481, study PRJEB24528) | human gut metagenome | reverse complement strand
GTGCTGGAGTATTATCAGGAAAGATTCCGTTATATCATGGTGGATGAGTATCAGGATACGAATACGGTACAGTTTAAGCTGGTAAGCCTTCTTGCCGGTAAGTATCAGAATTTGTGTGTAGTTGGTGATGACGACCAGTCGATCTACAAATTCAGGGGTGCGAATATCATGAATATCCTGAATTTTGAAAAAGAATATCCGAATGCGAAAGTGATCAAGCTGGAACAGAATTACCGTTCCACATCCACAATCCTGAACGCCGCAAATGAAGTGATCCGTCACAATACAGGACGAAAAGAGAAGTCGCTCTGGACCGAGAATGGTGAGGGTGAGAAGATTCAGTTCCGTCAGTTTGATTCTGCTTACGATGAGGCGGATTATATTGTCAGTGATATCAAAGACAAGGTGAACAGTGGAAAAAGAGAATATAAGGATTTCGCTATTTTATACAGAACCAATGCGCAGTCACGTATATTCGAGGAAAAGATGGTGGTATCCAATGTTCCGTATAAGATCGTTGGTGGAGTAAACTTCTATGCAAGACGCGAAATAAAGGATCTGCTGGCATATTTAAAAACAGTAGATAATGGAAAAGATGATCTGGCAGTACGGAGGATCATCAATGTACCGAAGAGGGGAATCGGACTGACAACTATCGGAAGGGTGCAGGATTATGCAACGGAACGGGAGATCAGTTTCTATGAAGCAATCCTGGCTGCAGGATCGGTTCCGGGAATCGGACGTGCGCTTGGCAAAATCGAATCCTTTGCAGCCCTGATTGAGCATTTTAAAGCCGAAGGCGAACGCATGAGTGTAGCGGAATTGATGGATGAGATTATCGATGCAACTGGATATGTAGAAGAACTGCAGGCAGATTCTGATGAAGAAGCAGAAAGCCGTCTGGAAAATATTGAAGAGCTCCGGAATAAAATTGTTGCATACGAGGAGTCCTGTGAAGCAGAAGATGAAAAATCGACACTTTCCGGTTTTTTAGAGCAAGTGGCATTGGTTGCAGATATCGACAGTCTTGATGAGGAGACGGACTATGTGGTGCTGATGACTTTACATAGTGCGAAAGGCCTGGAATTTCCACACGTCTATCTCGCCGGCCTGGAAGATGGGATTTTCCCAAGCTATATGACGATCACGGCAGATGATCCGGCAGAGCTGGAAGAAGAGAGAAGACTCTGCTATGTGGGAATTACCCGTGCAAAGGAGAATCTGACGCTGACCTGTGCAAGACGACGGATGGTACACGGTGAGACACAGTATAATAAGATGTCCAGATTCTTAAAAGAGATTCCGCTGAGTCTGCTTTCTACCGGTGCCCTGTTCAAAAAAGAGCAGACAGAGGAGGAACCCAAGGTATCTGCTTACCGTCAGGCAAAGCAGGCATTTGCGACAAAAGCGTTCGCAGCGACAAAGCCTGCACAGCAGTTTACTGTGACCAAGGGAAAAGGTCCGGGATATGATGTGGGGGACAGAGTGCGCCATATTAAGTTTGGGGAAGGTCTGGTGACACAGATCACAGAAGGCGGACGAGACTATGAAGTGACTGTGGACTTTGATACGGCGGGCACGAAGAAGATGTTTGCCATGTTTGCAAAACTGCAGAAAATTGACTAAAATTGCACTATGTGCCTAAGAAACACATTCTTTTTCGGAAAATCTGTGCAATATGGTGGAAATTATGCATGGATTTGTGGTATACTAGCTATAAACAATGAGTGAGCCGAAGCAGAGAGTGACGGCAGAAAGGGCGTGTATGGAGATGAACAGAATCGAAGAATTACTTGCAACAACGAAACTCAACGATATGATGCATAAGAAAGATGATGATCAGAAGACAACTGTTCTCTGGATTCTTGCAATTATCGGTGCGGTAGCAGCAGTTGCAGCAATTGCATATGCAGTATATTGTTTCTTTACTCCGGATTATCTGGAAGACTTTGAAGAAGATTTTGACGATGATTTCGACAATGATTTCTTCAGTGATGAAGATGAAGTACAGTAATATTAAGAAAGCAGCGAAGGCAGGAATTGTCAAAGATTCCTGCCTTTTCTATGTGAGGGTATATAGATAGATGAAAAAAGGACAGATATTAGAAGGATATATAGAAAGGGTAGATTTCCCGAATAAAGGATTTGCCGTGGTAGAGGACGAAGAAAAAAAAGTGATCGTGAAGAATACCGTTCCGGAACAAAAGGTGCGTTTCGCGGTGAATAAGATACGAAAAGGTCAGGCAGAGGGACGGCTTCTGGAAATTCTGGAGCATTCACCGGAAGAATGTCAGCCGGCATGTCCGCATTTTGGAGTCTGTGGCGGATGCACTTATCAGAATCTGCCGTATGAAAAGCAGGTGGAGATGAAGGAAGTGCAGATCCATGCAATGATGGATGTGGCGGTTGATGGTGATTATATCTGGGAGGGTGTTAAAGAAAGCCCGGTTAGAGAGGCATATCGCAATAAAATGGAATTTTCTTTTGGAGACGAATATAAGGACGGACCTCTTGCACTTGGCATGCATAAAAGAGGTAGCTTTCACGATATTGTAAATGTTGCAGAATGCAAGATTGTGGATGAGGATTTCAGACGAATTATAAAGGCTGTTCTGGAGTTTGCGACAGATACAGGTCTTCCGTATTATCACAGAATGCGCCATACTGGATTTTTCCGTCATCTTCTTGTGAGAAAGGCAGTTCGCACCGGAGAAATTCTGATTGATCTGGTAACAACATCGGAGGCACAGCTAGATGAAGCCAGACTGGTGGAAAAGCTTACCGGTCTTTCTTATGATGGGAGGCTTGCCGGAATTCTTCATACAACCAACAACAGCCTTGCGGATGTGGTAAAAGATGAAGGAACCAAAATTTTATATGGACAGGATTATTTCTATGAGGAACTTCTGGGACTGAAGTTCAAGATCACACCATTTTCTTTCTTCCAGACTAATTCCCTTGGCGCGGAAGTGCTTTATGAAACAGCAAGATCTTATATCGGTGAGACGAAAGATAAGGTAATCTTTGATCTCTACAGTGGAACCGGAACGATTGCACAGATCCTTGCACCAGTGGCAAAAAAAGTAGTAGGTGTGGAGATCGTTGAAGAGGCTGTAGAGGCTGCAAAAGAAAATGCTGCTTTAAATGGACTCGATAACTGTACCTTCTGGGCTGGAGATGTGTTGAAAGTAATCGATGATCTGGGTGAAGTACCGGATCTGATCGTATTGGATCCACCAAGAGACGGTGTGCATCCGAAAGCACTGGAAAAGATCATTGATTTTGGTGTGGAAAGAATGGTTTATATTGCCTGCAAGCCGACCAGCCTGGCAAGAGATCTGGAACTTCTGCAGGGAAGAGGATATCAGGTAGAACGGATTGGGTGTGTGGATCTTTTCCCGAGTACTTATCATATAGAGACGGTAGTACTTTTGTCCAAACTTAATACCAAGCAACATATCGAGGTGGAGTTGAATCTGGACGAACTGGATTTGACGTCGGCGGAAAGCAAGGCTACCTATGAGGAAATCAAGGCGTATGTACTGGAGCATACTGGCCTGAAAGTCAGCCATCTCTATATCGCCCAGGTCAAACAGAAGTATGGCATTATTGAGCGGGAGAACTATAATAAGCCAAAGTCTGAAAATGCCAAACAGCCGAAATGTCCGCCAGAAAAGGAAGCGGCAATTACAGAGGCACTGAAGTTCTTTGGGATGATTTGAGGTGAACAACATGGAGCGTGCGATCTCTTGTGAGTTCAATTTGGATACAGCCTGCGTTGAACTGAAATTTGCTGATGGTAGCATGATTTCGATTGATACGGTTGCTGTTGAAAATGAGGTAGCAGACAATATGTATCAACGATCCGAATTGGACTGGTTAATCTATAACCAGCCACTAGAATATGCAAATGTAGTGTTGAACGGAGGCTTGGAGAAATATATTCACGGAACACCCCAGCATCGTTTGACAGATTAACTGCATAGATTTGTAAAGCCCATCGGTCAATACTGACCGATGGGCTTTGTTTTAAGGTTCTTTCCACAACTCTGTAAGATTTATGGTGCTACTTTGTGGTTGCTGTTGTTTTGGCAATAAATCAACCTGCACCAAAACAGGGAAATTGGAAGCAACGCCAGTAAAGATACACGCTCCTTGTGGCAGGACAGAGATCATTTCATATGAAGTGTTGTCAATGAATGCCACAGCTTTACCAATGGCTCGTATATCCTCATTGTTAACCAATCGATGAATGAAATAGTTATGCAATTGAGAAATAATGGTTTCCGATATGTCAGATGGACGCTGACTTGATATAGTTAAAAACGTTCCAAACTTTCGCCCTTCTTTGATGATAAGTGGACCAACGTGCTCCTCATTGATATACTGCGAGCATAAAGAATCTAAGTATTTATACCGTAAAGCATACTCAAATATCAAATATTCATCTTCATTTTTATAATTGTTAGGGAAAAACACTGAATCCAAAATAACAGAAACAAATTGTTGTTCGTAATCATCAGAAGTATTTCCCCAGTGATCACCATCATCATCTGCACGGCAAAATTTTGTGCCATTTGCACGAACTTGGATGCTATTTAAAATTTTGATTCCAGGTTCGGCATCAACAAATAGCAATGCCAGAATATTCTTAAGTCCTGTCAATTGCCGCAAAAACATTTGAGGGTCATCATAATATCGGAGAAGCAGATTTCTTAACATTCCACGGATATATGCCATAAGATTATCTGTCTCGCGCAACCGACGGTATAGATCAATGCTCTTGCTTAGGAAAGGCTTTTGCGTTTTCTCTGTTGCCTCACATATTATTGACCAGAGTTCAACATCTTCCAAGAAAGATTGATGAATAGGGATTGAATCTCCTGTATCAACTCTTGTTGATAGTCGATATACCCGCTTGCTGTCATCGAAGGCTTGGGTGTACTCCCCATTAAAATCGATAAGAAGAAATCTACTTTTAGCAAATCCGGGCATTCCTTTAAAACGTTGAAAGCACTCAGTGTATATTTTGGCTAACGTATTTGATTTACCACTTCCGGTATTCCCGAATATTCCTATATGACTGGCGAAGAGCGAATTTGCCGAGATAAAAAGTTTTTCTTCTTTGTAATCGTTAATAGAGCCAATGCACACAGAAGTAGTTAAATCAGAGCTAAACTCAAAAATCTTTTGTACTTCTGTATCAGCAAGCATATATGCGTCCGAGAAAACCAGCGGAATGTCAATTAAGCCTCTCTGGAAACGCCCGTCATTCAGCACACCCATAATGCTTACTTCGATAATGCGATCAATGGTTTCGCTTTCTTTTGAAAAGCGGGGTTGGCAGTTATTCTCACCTGTAGACTTATTCTCTTGAATGTATTCTCCTTCTATACGGCCAATGATATTGCTGAATCCTTTTGGAATCTTTACAAAACTACCGACAGACACATTTTTAATAACGTGTCCTTGATATACCAAAATATTGCTGTTTTTGTTTTCAAAAACACGTATACGAAGTTTTTGTCCGCGTACTTCAATCACTTGTCCGATTTTATAAAAATCGTTCATACCAATTCACCTCTTTCTTTTAGGAATGGATATGCGACAAAATCTGATTGAAATAGTTCAAAGACAGGTTTTCTCCATCAAGTGCAATATAAGTAATGTTATTATTTTTCACTTCACCGAATAGCTTTTGGAAATCCTCGATTGCGGTGGCCTGATATACAAAAATGAGTATTTTCAACGATGGGTTAACCATAGAGCGTTTTACTAAATCTAGGATATGCTCATCCCTAAAAGAAAAACCATTGACCACCAGAAGTGAGTTCTCCTTCTCTAATTCATTAGAGAAAATACGTAAAAGCTCATAGTAATTCTTGTTCAACAGCGTGTCACTAAATTTTTCCTTGGTTGGATTCACAATTAGAAAAGCCATTTTGTACGCTTGAATGAATTTGCCGTAGTCGTCTTCTTTAGCAAGCAATGTATCGAAAATACTGCTTGCAAATAAAGATTGAATTTGCTTATTAGCTTCATCTGGCCGATTCGCTGTGAAACGTGCATCAATAGTTGACACCATAGTAGTATCGAACCACGTTGAATAAGTATTTGTAAAGTACCCTATTTTATCGCGATACTGCCGATATATAATACCGCCCCAGAAAATGTCTTGGCCCCAAGTAACAGATCCGTGTAATTTCAAAAGATTCACCGAAGGAATTTCTGCTTTCCTATTGGAGAATATGGCTTGTCTGTAATATGTTTTCGAATAATTATCAGTGGAAAAACGAGGCTCGATTCTCCCCTCAAAACCATCATTGCATATGCAATTTGAATGGTCAAAAATCAGCTCGATTATTGGATCATAATTGGTTGTAAAAATGCTAAACTGCCTATCTAACGCCGGATTGCCTCTTTCAGAAAAAATTCGGTATACAATATCTCCGAAATTTTTATATGGATCAAATGAGGAATCATATGTCGATATCTTAGAAATCGGTTCAATACATCTAACGAAAAACGACCAATACAAAAAAGCGGATAATATCGTAACTTTTTTCCTTTCATCCTCATTTTTCGCTTGGTATTTTTGCAGCGCTTCAAAAATCACCTCATTATTGCTCAAAGTTCCTAACAGATTTGCAGAGAATCCGGCGCCAAACAGGAAATTCACTCTACATCCAGAAAACAAGTTTCTGAGTATGGATTTTGTATCTTCTGAAATTGTAACCTTTCCAGCATCTACTGGAATTTTAATTATTTTATCCATGATTTCCTCTTTTTCTAATACTTATTTGTGCAGACCTTTCAGATGTTCTCTTATGCGAATCGTCTCATCGAGAGCACCCACAATATTTTCGATGTGAGTAAAGGAATCAATCGTAAGTGCTTCACCCTTATGTTCCTTGAACCACTTGTCCAACACTTGATGCCCACCAATTTGATATTTCCATACTTCTTGAGAAATGCCGGTGATACGTTTATTGGCATTTAACTGGAGCACTCCATTTTTATATTTAATGGCTCCGATTTCCATCTCATCAGGGGTATTGGGTTCAAGAGCTAGTTCTGCTGGGGCTTTAATTTGCATTAGATGCAGCTTTCTCAATCGCTCACCCGCAGAAACATACTCTCGATATAGTTCTTCGCTAACATAAAATTCCCCTTCGTCTCGTTCTTTCTCCGGTGTGTTGATGATTGGGACACGAGGAAAATCCCTGCAAAGATACTGTTCGTATTTCTCACAATATACAGGGTCATGTAAGATACCATACACATAATCAAATATCTCTATTGGCTCCGGCTTTTCAGACAGATATTGCGTTAATTTATTGAATGCTTCGTCGTTCAAATTGGCAGTCCAGCTTTCGCCAGTCAGTCCAGATTCAGAGCGGAGATAAAGTGGGGCAATATAGGTAATCTCGCACATAGCTGAGAACAGCCGATGGGCAATAATATTTTGTGATACAAACGGGGAAAAGAAACTTCTGGAAGTTTTGCAAAAGACCAAACCGATATTCGCTCCAATCGGGCAATTTGGTTCTGCCAGCAAATGTCCCATCGTGTTCTTTTCTCGGGGCCAAAGAACCCATCCACAAGAATTCCCAGAATAATATGTCCAACGAGAATCAAACGGACGAAATGAAATCGGAGTTATAGTGCCTCCGGACAATACATCATTTTGGATTTTCTCAGCTGTTTGTCCACGGCTAAATCTGCCCCATAAATCGAAAATATCTTTTTCCTCTGTGGCATTCTTAACAATGTCCATTCTCCTAATCAATTCAGCTTTTGTAGGAGCAATGGATGCTCCGTCATTACCAGAGACAATCCCTGTCACATTTACTGGGAACAGTTCGGCTACGCTAACACCTTTATCATAGGCTTCCTTATCATTACTTCCAAACGGGATAAAATACGCCATCTTTTGATCTAGTTTCAACTGAGAGAAAACCAGGTTGCCCTTGGCCAAGGCTTCAAATTTTGCTTCTCGAGTTCCCCAAATATCCGTGTAGTACACCTTTGCCCAATCGGTTTTTTTAGTTTTCTTGACACCAATAAACAAAGAAACCCCCTGCATAATGTCAAAGATGTTTTCATCCTTGCTTCCATCTGGAGCAGTTTCCTTTTTGTTGGCACTACCGTGAAGATTCACAATATAAATTTTATCAAAGGTTCGCAGAAGGCTACCACGCATACCTCTAAAGGTCGGATTATCTAGATATCCATTATTAGATACAAAGGCGAGGACACCTTCTTTATTCTTATCAATGATCTGTTCGGAAAAACGGAAGAATTTTACGTAGTCATCATTCAGCCAGTGTTTCTTTTCACCGAAGTCGGTTACTCCATCTGTTTCGGTCTTGTATGCTGAAATGTCGTACGGGTTTGTAGATGCTGCCAAATATGGGGGATTGCCAATAATTACCTTAATTGGGCGGCGTGTTTTCCATGTATCAGCATTATAGGCTTCCTCTGTTATGGCAGCCGAAAAATCAAACAAGGTCAATTGTTCTCCACGTTCCAAATCGGACATGGGCGGTGTCAGAGTGTTGGTCAAAAAAATGTTTGTGGGAAGCTGAGTTGTCGGCAAATGACCAAGTGTTTCATCAATGGTACGGCGAATCTTCAAGTGTGCAACAACATAGCTCGTCATCATAATCTCAAACCCAATTAAGCGGGAAAGCAAGCCGTTCTCTTGCTGAATATAGTTTTCGTAAAATACTGACCGAGCACCAGAAAAATATGTGTTTTTAATGTATTTGATAATTTCCGCACCAAAAGAGCCAGTACCGCAGGCTGGATCTAGAATGGCTACACGGGGTACGGAAATCGTCATCTCGTCTGACCACTTGTTTTTCGTTATCTTGTATGGCGCACACGGAACTTTCGCAGTGATCTGTTCGTTATTAGACAACCCACCTTCAATAGCAAAATCTTCGACCAAAATTTTATCTACAAAGGAAATCAGGTATTGCACAGCTTGAACTGGTGTGTAAAAAACGCCAAGAGATTTTCTTAATGCCGGGTCATAAAAAGTCAAAAATTCCTCGTAAAAGTGGATGATCGTATCTTTCTTCTCGTCTCTTTCCAGCAAATTAGAAATATTACAAATGCGGTACAAAGAGCATAGCTTATCAATAACACCTTCAAGGGTGGGATGTTTTCTTCCAGTTCCTGTAATATGTAAAAAGAACTGCTTGAGAAGTTCAGATTCTTCTTGTAAATATTTGATGGCCTCATACCTATCAAATGAATCCGGCGTTGTGTCATTATACCTGGCAATAAATAACCCATAAACGATAGTCTGGGCATACATATCTGCAAACTCACGAGTGTTCATTAAGGGACGAAGGTCAGATTTAATCCTGCGATATAACCCGTATAGCTCCATGAACATAGGCAACTTCTTTTGATTATCAGTCAAGAGCGGTTGCCCAGTACCATCATCTTTAAGAATACCAGAAATAATGCTGCGTATTGTACGGGCGTGCATTGCCATATACTCAGCCAGCTTAGTAGATGATTTTATTTGTGCGGGGTCACGGAGCAAAAAATCTTCTAAAAGGCTAAAAAACAATTCGATATTGTCTTCTCTCAGAACTAGCTTTCCATCAACCAATTCCATAATTCGCAGACCGGTATACATCTCTGTATCACCTGCACGCCAAAACCGCCATTCAATATTGTCAGTCAAAATAGCGTTGCCATATCTATCAGCTTCAATCTTGATCTGAGAGAGCGCCCTTTTATCAATGCCACCAACCTTTTTAACTTCAACGCCGGCAAAAGGTTCGGTTTCTGTAACTTCTTCTTCGGTATGCCAAAGCTTGATATCAATATTTTCTCCAGATTGTCCTTTGCGTTCACCAGACAAATCACGGGCTGCACAGCCAATATCCGTAAATAAAGCCATTATTGGGGCATTATAAGATGATTCGACATTCCCGAGGCTATATGCGTCACACACCGCCTTGAAGTATTTCGTGATAATTTCTGTTATATTGGTTTTCTCCATGTTAGCCTCCTGCTTATACTCTATATAAAATCATACGAAAATCGTTCTTTCTTCTGCTTTTGCCATAGCGGACACATGGGAATTTGCAAAAACAAGGCAATATCCCATGTAGGAAAATCTGAGAACCACGACCCTATGGTGAAAGTGTTTTTCAGATTTTACATTTTTGACAGCGTGGAAACCACCCAGCTTTGAGAGGGTGGATACCATTGCTGCCAAAAATAATAGGGTATCCAAAGGGGAATATCCCCTTGGCTCTGGGTTTCCAATAGGGGCGAGCAGCATCCCTGTTGGCACACGATTTTCCGTAGGAAAGTCTAGTGTGTTATACCTTTGCTTCCGGCTGATGCCGGGAAGGGGCTGTCTGCGGCATCTGCAACCTGGGCAGATGGGCAGCGGACAGACACTTTTTGGCGGCAGTAGGGCAGGCGGATTTTGTACGATTGCGGACGAAACCGGGATTTGCACACAGGGCAAAATCCGCCTGACCGAAAAAGGAAGCAAAGGTATATCAACCCCTCGTCCCGCCGCAGCGACAGCGCACTAATACCACCACGGCAGTTCCAGCCAGAGATTGTCCAGCGCCAATGCTTCAGTTGACCTTGCACGGCTCTCACTAAGATGGAAATGCAGAGCTGTTCCTACAAGAGGATGCTCCATGTCATCCTCAAAGCCAAAACGGTACAGCAGATAAACCCGCTCCCGTTCTGATATGCGCCGCAGTCCTTCATAGAGCTCTTTCCGTTTTTCCGCTTCCTCCATAATCTTATCCGGCTCTGACGCATAGGGGTCGGCAATCAAGTCGGAACGCTGCATGGAATCCTCGCCGGGAAGCAAATCATCCAGATTGATTCTCTCCATGGGGATACCATCTTTGTCAGACTGCATCCGCTGTTCAAAGGTCGCAAAAGCAGCCGAGATCAAATCCATCATGGCGTTGCGGATGGCAGGCCCCGCATAGGTCAGAAACTTAATTTTTTTGCCCGGGTCATACAGGGAGATAGCCCGGAGCAAGCCGATGCTCCCCTCCTGAATCAGGTCATCGTGGTCAATACCCAACTCACTGTTTCCAAGGCCAACACTGATGTACAATTCATTTGCAGTTTTTCGGATATACCCCAGATTGTTCTGCACCAGCTGCTCCTGCGCCTGTGTATCTCCTCGCTGCGCCAGCGTGCAAAGCCGCTCATTGGTCATCGTTTTCATCGCTTTGCTTAGGCTGCATACTTTCCATCATGTGAAGCAGCGCCTGCTGTAATTCCGCCAGTGATTCATCCTCTGCCAGCCCCATCTGGGATATAGGCTGCACGACCATAGCGGCAAGCTGCTCTGGGGAAACCGATGGATGATGAAGATCCTGTCCTTTGGTCAGTTCTGAGAACATCTGCTCGGTAAGCTCTTTTGTCATGTTCTGGGAAATCCCCTCCCCAGAAGTCATTTCCTTTTTGATCTCTCGAAGAACGGCCATAAATTGATTCTGAATATTGGTCAAATCGGCTTGGAAAACCGGAACCTTGTTAAGAGAGACTGCCTGTGCCGCTTGCTGTGACGCTTTCCGAATGTCCGGCTGTTCTTTTCCGGTCATCAACAGCATGGAACTTAACGATTGCAGGATTTGGTTCTGTGCGGCAAATCCGGAAGCCATCGTTTCATCAAAATACAGGGCAATCATACTGGTCAGCTGGGCAAAACGGCGATTTTCCAGCAGGCGGCTCACCACTTCCGGGTTTACCCGTCCCGTATAGAGATTGCGTGCGGCTTCGGCAGAAAGGCCAAGCTCAGAGATGTCATAATTCTTCTTGTCCGGCACATTGGTCAGACAAAGGAGAAAATCCGAGGATACATTAAAAATCCGGGCAATACGGATGATTTGCTCGATAGTCAGTTTATTCTTTGTCCCATTCAGAAAACGGCTGATGGAGCTTTCCGCAACGCCAATTTTAGAAGCAAGCTCTGCCTGCGTAATTTTATACTCCTTCATCAAATCTTGTAATCTCTGCTGTGGAGTATCACCAGGGAGATATTCCTGTCCCATAGGCAGATCACCTCGTTTCTTTTCTGTATTTCCCGCTTTTAATGCGGGCATCGGTTGGTTTTTCTGCATCCTCCGGGATAATCCAGCGGCTTCCTGCTCTTTGTGCACCGGGAATCCGGTCTTGGTTGCAGAGGATGCCGACCCGTCGGGGAGAAATCCCCCATTTCTCTGCAATTTCAAACGTAGAAAGATATTTCATAACCAGCCCTCATTGTTTATAATTCTACTTTTTATTATATTCCATAACAGGAATAATCTCAATCCATATTTTAAGAATCCAGCCGCCTTCTATCTTGCAATTCTGCAAGTTTGGGAGGCGGTATTTTATTTTCTTGCAAGACTGACGGATTTTTTGAGCCATGCCCTTTTTCTCCGTACATTGAGGTGACAGGAGAAACCTGTACAAAGAGGTGACAGGAGAAACCTGTACAAAGATGAAGGAGGAACATGGCATGGATATTTTTGTAACTGTAAAGGCGGCAGTTACCGTAAGTCAAGCCGCTGAACACTATGGGCTGCAAGTCAATCGAAACGGTATGACTTGCTGTCCCTTTCACGATGACCGGCACCCCAGCATGAAGCTGAACGAACGGTATTTTTACTGCTTCGGCTGCGGGGCCACTGGAGATGTGATCGACCTGGTGGCGAAATTGTTTGATCTGAGCAGCTACGAGGCGGCTAAAAAGCTGGCTCATGACTTCGGAATTGGCCCGGACAAGCCCCCTTCGGCAGTTGCACTGCCCAAACCGGAGCGTCCCCTGCTAAAAGCATATCGGCAGGAGGAAGTGCGCTGCTTACGGGTGCTGTGCGACTATCTGCATCTTCTGGAACGCTGGAAGGTGCAGTACGCACCCAAGACAGCGGCAGATACTCTGGATGATCGGTTTGTGGAAGCCTGCCAGATGCTGGATTATGTGGAGTATCTGGCGGATTTGCTGATTGCCGCCGAGCTGGAACAGCGGGTAAAAATCGTAAAAATGCTGAACAAAGATGGCCTGATCGCCGGTTTGGAGGAACGGCTAAACAGGCTGAAAAAGGAGGACAACGCCCATGAAAAACAAAGCGCAGCTTGACGGGATGCCCGTCTGGTTTGATGGAAAAAGCATCAACGAAGCCCTGTTTTGTGAGGAGTTCTTGCAGACGCACAAGATCATCTTCACAAACGGGGCTTTTTTCACGCCCGAAGGCCGTGTGACCGATGAGCTGCCCATGCGGGGAGAGATTTTTGAGGAGCTGAAATACTGTGCGGTCAGCAACATCCCCCGCAAAATCAGCAATATTGTGGAGCTGATGAAGCTGGCGGCGCTGGCGGAGGATTTTCCCCCGGAGCCGGACCGGATTCACCTTTCCAATGGGACGCTTTTTCTGGACGGAACCTTTGCGGAGGGAAAGCCGAAAATCGTCCGTAACCGCTTCCCTGTGGCCTACAACCCCAATGCCCCAAAACCTGTTCTCTGGCTGCAATTTCTGGATGGCCTGCTCTACCCGGAGGACATTCCCACCTTGCAGGAATATATCGGCTACTGCCTGATTCCCAGCAATAAGGGACAGCGGATGATGGTGATTAAAGGCAACGGCGGCGAGGGAAAGTCTCAGATCGGCGCTGTGCTGGGAACTTTGTTCGGCTCCAACATGAAGGACGGCAGCATCGGGAAAATATCGGAGAACCGATTTGCCCGTGCCGATTTGGAACATATCCTCCTGTGCGTGGACGACGATATGCGGATGGAAGCCCTGCGCCAGACCAACTATGTGAAATCCATTGTGACTGCCCAGGGTAAGATGGACTTGGAGCGCAAAGGCAAGCAGAGCTATCAGGGATGGATGTGCGCCCGGCTGTTGGCATTCTCCAACGGAGATTTGCAGGCGCTGTTTGACCGCAGCGACGGATTTTACCGCCGCCAGCTGGTGCTGACCACGAAAGAAAAACCAGCTGGCCGTGTGGATGATCCCGACCTTGCGGAGAAGATGAAAGCCGAGGTGGAGGGCATTCTGCTGTGGGCTTTTGAGGGATTGCAGCGTCTGGCCGCTAATAACTTCAAGTTCACCGAAAGTGACCGCACCAGAGGGAACCGGGAGGCAGTCAAACGGGAAAATAACAATGTCTATGATTTTCTGGATTCTGACGGATATGTTCGCCTGAAAGCCGATATGTCCGCCAGCTCCAAAGAGCTGTACGAGGCATACCAGATTTACTGCACCGAAAATAATCTGTCCGCCCTGAAACCCCGCAGTTTCAGCGAAGCCCTGATTGCCTGCCAGGGCCGGTACAATCTGGAATATTGCAACAATGTGACCAATGCAGCCGGGCGGCGGGTGCGTGGCTTTCTGGGGATTGAGGTATTGGTGAGAAATCATATATCAGTGTTTTCCGGTGATTCGATGCGTACGTACGTACCGGAAGATGTGCCGGAGGAATGGCGGCGCTGAACCGTGTACGTACGTACGCTTTGATTGACCCTTGTTCTCCCTTTTATAGCAATTCGGCGGCTATGGCAGTCAGAATCACCGGTCAAATCCCCATGCTAAATCAAGGCAAGTGGGAATCGAAAAGTATTTGACGGTTGGAAGAAATCATTTTGCGAAACCGTGCTTCTCGCTCCGGTGAACCGGGTACATGGAATCATGGGAAAATGCACGGTTTCAAGCCAAGTCACACGGAACGGAAAAGTCGGAAGGTGCGGCTTATGGACAGGACATCACACCGGCAATTCTGAACGGATTTGGTGACAAGGAGATTTTGCACGACACAGCGAAGCGGTTATGCCAGAGGGCATACCGGCTTCGCTTTTTTATCAAGTAAAT
>OGDN01003831.1_pt1 | contig 14877 bp, 13 predicted proteins | sample 1570271 | NCBI WGS metagenome assembly OGDN01 (sample SAMEA4384481, study PRJEB24528) | human gut metagenome | reverse complement strand
CTTTCTTATGCTTAGGAATGGTGCTTGGATTGATGCCAACGCAGGCATTACAGGTGTTTGCAGAGGGAGAGACAACGCCGAATTATCTGACTTTTACGGCAGAGGAGGCTGGATCGACCCTGTCATTCACATGGAACACAGAAGAAAGTGTGGAGATTAGTGAAGATAGTGGTACGAATTGGACAACTTATGTGAAAGGAACAAAAATCACCTTAGCCAAGGTAGACGACAGTGTGCAATTTAGAGGAGAACTTACCAAACTTAATATAAATACTTTTATAAACCCAGCTTTTACCATGACGGGAAAAATCGCTGCGTCTGGCAGTATAACTAGTCTTAAAGATGGGAATGGTGGAAATCCTGATACAGTAGCGTCTGGCTTTGGAGGCATGTTTATGAATTGTGATGGTCTTACACAAGCCCCGGAATTACCATCAACACGGGTAGGAAGTAATGGATATGCGTGTATGTTTCAGAATTGTAAGAGCTTGGTAGCAGCGCCAGAATTACCAGCAACTACGCTGGGATATAATGCCTATACAAGTATGTTCTCAGGATGCACGAATATGAAAACAGGACCAGACAAGTTGCCGGCAACAACTCTGGATGACTGGTGTTACTCTAATATGTTTCAAGATTGTATATCCCTAACAAAAGCTCCAGAACTGCCAGCAACGACATTGCGGCAGGAATGCTATTATGGCATGTTTCAGGGATGTACATCGCTACAGCAAATTCCAAATCTGCCAGCTACAAAATTAGCGCTAGATTGTTATAGATGTATGTTTAAGAATTGCAAGAATTTATCCATGACGAGTACAAAGGATAGTAGTCACACGATAGCATGGACATTACCAAATGCTACATTGCCGAGTGCTACAATGTTGGGATCAGACTGGAACACAGATATGTTTAAAGGGTGTACAAATGTAAATATTGGAACTCCACAGTTGAACAAGACATATTACCAACTGTGCCGCCATTCTTATAATGAGAACGATAAATGTATCTATTGTGGTGAAGCAAAACCAAAGACGTATAGTGTGACACTCATTGCAGGAGAAGGATTAACGCGTCATCCATATCATGGCGCAGAACAACAGACCAATTTGTTGGGTGCAATGGAGCCGGTATATTATACCGCAGACGATGACCACTATATTCAAGATGATTACCCAACGATTACAAAAAATGGCATTACGGTGGCAAGATATGTATTGGAAGGGTGGGGACCGGTCATCATTGTAAATGGAACGCCTACGGCTGATACTGCAATTGCATTGCCAGCAGCAATAGCACGCAATGTAACACCAACACCAAATCCGGAGCCAACACCGAATCCAGAACCAACCCCGAATCCGGAACCAACACCAAATCCAAATCCAAATCCGACACCGGCTCCAACTCCTGAAAAGCCAGTAATGAAGGATGGAGATAACGGACAGCATGTTATAGGCAAGGCAGAGGCACTTACCTTCCGTTCTAGTGCGCCACTCAACGAATTTGTAGCTGTATTGGTCGATGGCGTAATAGTGGATCCATCCAATTATGACGTGTCGGAAGGTAGTACCATTGTACGTCTGAAACAGTCTTTCCTAGATACGCTATCCAAGGGAAGTCATACGATTGCTATTCAATCAATCGGCGGAACAGCAACGGCAAACTTTTCAGTTACAGCATCTTCTAATAGTGGAAATACAGGTAGTGGTGGAACAACTGGTGGTATAGGAAATGGAACTACTACAGGTGCTGGCGGTACAACAGGCTCTGCCGCAACACCAACCCCTTCTGCCCCAACCGCAGGCATTACAAATGTCCAGCCAAATGGTGGAATGCAGGCAGCATCAAATACCAATAATCAGGCAGCACAGAAAACAACAGTAAATGCTAAAGCACCGGTAACCGGAGAAGCTTCACCGGTATCTTGCATGGTACTTGCTCTCATTATTGTTGGTGGATTTGCACTTTTGATTGCAGAATTGCGCAAGGCACATAAAGCATAAATGTAATATTATATAAGACCACTACCTTGTAAGACATTGCGAGGTGGTGGCCTTTTTCCAATTTTTTGGTATAATCATATTATTGACAGCTATGAACACAGTGAAAACAGAGGTGTTCCAATGGGTAATCAGTCAAGCCAGTGGTTTGCTTTATATTATCTGACAGATACAGGAAAGGTGATTAAGAGACTTCGGACATCAAATAAACGAAGATTTAAAAGAAGGATGAAACGCTTTCAGAAGCAGTATCGGGAAGGCAGGATTACTTTATTTACAAAATCAAAGGAGGATTCAGATGAAAAGATTAAAGCATAATTTTAAGAAAGAAATGGCGTTTGTTCTTTCACTTGTTATGGTGGCAGGACTGGTTCCTGCTATGTCGGGCGGAGCAAATAAGGTGCAGGCAGCATCCGGTTCGGGAACGGAACCAAGTGTGTCAGCCTATGCCACAAAGACACAGTTGATGGATGGTACATTTGCCCCGAAAAAAGATGGAACTGCAGTAAATTATGGAAAGATTGTATTTGGTAAAAAATCAGATGGAACAACAGCACAGGAATGGTACATCTTAGGAAAGGATGAGGGTGTATCAGGGGATAATACCATCATTTTTGCCGCAAGCCCCATAGCAACAGGGCAGCAGTTTAATTTAAACCCTACTAGCAAGAAGTCTTTTGATCCAAGTTTTGGTGTATATGCAAGTGATCCATCAGAAGTATATCCAAACCACTACGGAGCAAGTGAACTTCGAGTGGCATTGCAGCGTATGGCTACGAATACAAACTATTTCACCACAGCCGAGCAGGGCTTGATGAATGCTACCACAGTGAAAACGAATGACACGAATAACAGTAATGTGACCTATACCACCACAGACAAGCTGTATGCATTACAGGGAAATTTTGAAAGTTATGATGATAAGAGTAAACTGTGGGCAGGAACCAGTGACAGTACAGTACTTGCCATGAGTAGTTACTGGAGCAATGGTTCTTGGTTCTGGCTGCGCTCACCATACGCTGATGCTCCTGACGATGTGTTGCTCGCTGATTCGGGCAGTTGTGTCAGGCTCACCAAGGTTGACGGCAGTGTCACTGTTCAGCCCGCTTCCAATCTGAATCTGTCATCTGTTCTCTTCGCATCTGCTGCGACAGCAGGATCATCTGGAGCAATCGGAGATAAGGCGATGACTTTAAGATTTGACGGAACAGGTAAGAATATTGGTACAGTAACCTATAATGCCACAACAGGTGATATTAAGGCGACGAAGGGCAGTACATCACAACCCGTGTCACTTGTCGTACAGGGCAATGATGGAACAAAGGATTGGTATTACAGTAAACAGATTGCAGGACCAGAGACGGTAAATGCTTCAGCTATTAAGTCAGCACTCGGTTTGACATCAGATATAGATTTATCTGTATGCAAAATCTGGCTGGAAATTACAGACAGTACGAAAAATTTAACTTATGCGGTCAATAGTGATATTTCATCTGTAGCAATTACAGGTATAGATACTCCGATAGCAAATACTACCTTAGATACATCTGCAACCTGTGCAACCACAGGTGTAAGCAGTACCACACCACAGATTGCATGGACACCAGGTGATACTACAGCAGGATATAATACAAGCTACACGGCAAGCATTACACTTACAGCAGATACAGGATACAAATTTGTTGATTCCACGACAGCTACCATAAATGGTAATATTGCAACAAGTGTTAATAAGAATACTGATGGAACGCTTACAGTAACATATGCTTTTCCTGCCACAGCAGTGCTTACCGCAACAGAACCGACACCTACGATGGGTAATTACAAAATAATCAATGGAGCCGATAGCAAACATACCATTGGTAAGGATGGTACATTGACCTTCCGCTCGAATGCTCCATTCAGTGAATTTGTAGCTGTATTGGTCGATGGCGTAAAAGTGGATCCATCCAATTATGACGTGTCGGAAGGTAGTACAATTGTACGTCTGAAGCAGTCTTTCCTTGACACGTTATCCAAGGGAAGCCATACGATTGCTATTCAGTCAATCGGTGGAACAGCAACAACAAACTTTTCGGTTGCAGAAACGCCAACCCCTTCCACTCCAACCGCAGGCATTACAAATGTCCAGCCAAATGGTGGAGCGCAGAAAACAACAGTAAATGCCAAAGCACCGGTAACCGGAGAAGCTTCACCGGTATCTTGTGTGGTACTTGCCCTCATTATTGTTGGTGGATTTGCGCTTTTGATTGCAGAACTTCGCAGAAGTCGACGGGTGCAAAAGAAGCATTAAAATTGTTGATGAAAATAAATAAGATGTAACAAAAAACAGTCATTTCCTGCAGAATTGAGGCAACCCTCACACCTCATGGCAGGAAATGGCTGTTTTTGTGGTATAATCAAAGGGTAACTTTTACGAATACAACCGGGGAGGAAACCCAATATGTGGATGATGTTTGCGTTCGGCTCTGCTTTGTTTGCAGGTCTTACTGCGATTCTGGCAAAATGTGGAATAAGAAATGCGGACTCAAATGTCGCAACAGCGCTGCGTACCATAGTAGTGCTCGCATTTTCGTGGATTATGGTGTTTATGACTGGAGCACAAAGTGGAATAGACAGTATTTCTATGAAAACGATGGTATTTCTGGTGCTATCGGGTGTTGCAACCGGAGCATCCTGGCTTTGCTATTTCAAAGCGTTGCAGCTTGGAAATGTAAATAAAGTCACACCGATTGATAAATCAAGTACGGTTTTGACGATGTTTTTAGCGTTTGTGCTGCTGGGCGAAGAGCTGACATGGATGAAAGCAGTTGCAATGGTTGGCATTGGCATTGGTACATACATGATGATTCAAAAGAAGCAGACAGAAGAGAAAAAAGAAGATAAAAAGTGGTTACTCTATGCAATCGGTTCTGCGGTATTTGCGAGTCTGACTTCGATTCTTGGAAAGATAGGAATTTCTGATATCAATTCTAATCTTGGAACTGCTATTCGAACGATTGTGGTACTTGCTATGGCATGGATTGTGGTCTTTGTCACAGGAAAGCAGCATACGATCAAAGATATTGACAAAAAAAGCTGGATTTTTCTGGTGTTGTCTGGCTTTGCAACGGGAGGCTCCTGGTTGTGTTATTATCGGGCATTGCAGACAGGACCGGCAAGCGTTGTTGTTCCCATCGACAAACTCAGCATTCTTGTGACGATAGCATTTTCCTATATTGTATTTCATGAGAAATTGACGAAAAAAGCTGGTTGTGGACTTGTACTTATTGTGGCGGGAACACTTCTATTGCTCCAATCGACATAGATAACCAGCAACATGGCTCTGTGCATGGAGCTTTTTGTTTTCTCGATAAACGGCCGGTAATATGATACAATATTAATCATGAGTATTGGGTTATGGTTAATGGGAAAAAAGTTATAATTGAATTTAGAAAATAAAAGACGATTGCATAGGAGGATGTGCATATGCATTATGAGAAGATTCATTATCCAGACAACGAAAAGGTCTGGATGGAGTGTTACATACAAGATAGTGGTTTAAAATTGGGACAGGAACAGATGCGTCCGGCCGTTGTCATTTGCCCAGGTGGAGGCTATGTGTATTTATCACCACGCGAGGCGGAGCCAGTAGCACTGGCATATGCAGCAAAAGGAATACAGGCATTTGTTTTGCACTATTCGTTGGGATGGGATGTTAAAGGATTTCAACCTTTAAACGAAATGGATTGGGCAATAGGCATGATACGTTCCAATGCGAAAGAATGGTATGTGGATGCGGATAAAATTCTTGCCTGTGGATTTTCCGCAGGTGGGCATTTAGCATTATCAAGTGGTCTGCTTGGTAAAAATCGCCCGAATGGTTTGATTTTGGGTTATCCGGCAACCGATATGAGTGGTAAGGGTTCGGAATTGATGCAGATGCTTTTTACAGGAGGAAAAGAGCTCACAGAGGAAGAGTGTGTGTGGCTGAATCCAGTGCAGGCTGTGACAAAAGATGCACCACCGCTTTTTATGTTTACGACAGCGGAGGATATGCTTACAAGAAAAGCGACGTTAGATCTTGTGATGGCATATGAAGAACAGAACTGTCTGTTGGAATATCATCTTTTTCAGAAAGGACCACATGGCTATAGTCTTGCGAACGAAGCATGCGCAGACGGTTCATCACAAGTGATTAATCCACATGTGGAAAAATGGCTGGATCTTTCCGTGGAATGGCTTTTTAGTGTGTTTGGCGATCTGGAATTTCAGGATGTTTCAACCAGTCACATTATGGAGGCAATCAAAGAGTTAGGGATTCCGATGCCACAGGAAGTTATGGGAAAAGATATAGAAAATGCATAGGAACATAAGGAGATACAAATGAGAACATATATCAGACGATTAAAGGCAAGAATATCATTAAATAAAAAACAGTTCATCGCATATTCCATTTTAAGAATCTTGGTACTGCTTACAGCTGTACGATGTGCATTTACACACAATTATGAAAGTCTTGCCATCTGCGTGTTGACGTTGGTGCTATTTTTGCTGCCATCATTGTTTGAGCAGCTGTTAAAGATAGAGATTCCGCCGGTATTTCAGATTATCATTTATCTGTTTATTTTTGCAGCTGAGATATTAGGTGAAGTAAATAAATATTACACGGCAATTCCTGGCTGGGATACGATGCTTCATACGATTAACGGATTTTTGTGCGCAGCCATTGGCTTTTCTTTGTTTAATATCTTGAACCGGGGAAGTAAATCCATGCAATTATCGCCATTTTATCTGTCGCTCGTTGCTTTTTGCTTCTCCATGACCGTAGGTGTGGTTTGGGAGTTTATTGAATTTACGGCAGACCAGATGTTTTTCTTAGATATGCAAAAAGACTTTGTTGTTTCAAGTTTTGCCTCAGTTACGTTAGATGAGAGCAACACACAGATTCCGGTGCGTATTTCTGAAATTACCAGAACCATCATTGAAACGAAAAATGGAGATCCTGTTGTTATTGAAGGTGGATATCTGGATATTGGTATTATTGATACCATGAAAGATTTGCTGGTTAATTTTATTGGCGCAATTGTTTTTAGTGTCATTGGTTATTTCTATGAAGCAAGAAATAAAACGAAATCCGTGGCGAAAGAATTGATGATTGAGCCATTGTCAGAAGAAAGTATTAGGGAATACAATGAAAACATCGAAAAGAAAACAAGCAGTAAAGGCATGATACGAAGCGCAAAGGAATAGTGTTTCTGAAATGTGATTAAAAAATATAAACCGGGGGCGTGACAGATGCAGGTACAAAATAGAGAAGAAGCACAGAATTCACATGTTTTGGTGGTTGATGACAATCCGGAAATTCGCGAAGTGATTCATCTTCTTTTGCGTAGCGAAGGCTATGAGGTTGCTGAGGCAATCAATGGAGAAGATGCCATAGAACAGACAAAAAAACAGGAATTTGATCTGATTATTTTAGATATTATGATGCCTGGCTTGAATGGTTATCAGACATGTGTGGAAATCAGAAAATTTAGCAATGCGCCAATTCTCTTTCTGAGTGCAAAATCACAGGAAGATGATAAAATGTTGGGCTTTTCGAGTGGAGGAGATGATTATCTGGTGAAGCCATTTTCCTACAATGAACTCGTAAGCCGCACGAAAGCATTGATTCGGCGTTACCATGTATACCAGGGCAAAACGACAAATGTGGAGCAGGTGGATGCAAATGCGAATACAGCGACGGAGCGTGTGTTGTCGTATCAGGATATCGTTTTAGATGAGGCGCGCGAAGAAGTCAGTCGTGATGGAAAAGTGATAGAACTGACGGATACGGAATATGCTTTGCTGCATCTGCTTTTAACCAATCGAAGACAAATCTTTTCTGCAGAGCATCTTTATGAAAGTGTGTGGCAGGAAACATATTATTACGGTGCTAATAATACGGTTATGGTGCATATGCGAAATTTGCGTCGCAAGATTGAACGTGACCCAAAGAATCCGACAATCATAAAAACGGTCTGGGGAAGGGGGTATCGGTGTGACTAAAGAAAAAACAAACCGCATATTACAGTTTCTTAGTGACCATCAGCCGAAAAAATGGAAAATTAGAACAAAGCTGCTACTGATTATTGTGGTGATGGCACTAATCAGTATGTGGCTTTTTCGGTATATGTGGGATTCGCAGCTGCGCGTATGTGAAGGGTTGGAAAGACTGCATCTTATTAGTTGGTTTGATGAAGAAGCATACATTGCAAATATACGAGAGGATGCTGTACATTACAATGTTCCTGAGGAAAGTGACAAAGCGGGACAAAAAGCAATTGCGCCATTTTTAAAAAAATACTCCAATAAATATCTTGGTATCTATATTTATAACGAAGATGGTATTTTTTGTACAAGCAGATATGCACAGATTCTAGATGATTTTATTGTGGGATCACTGGTCACAGACAGCTTCGATATCATGGGGGAATATACGAACGAAATTCAGGTAGAATTTGCAAATGGCACGTATCAGGTGGTGTATTCTTCTTATAATCGTTGTAGATTTGTGTATCCATACATTATATTTTCTGCATTACTGTGTATTGTAGTATTTTTCTTTGGTGTGCTTTTTTATGTCCGCAGTGTGATTAAGCGTATTGATGGAATCAAGAATGCCATTGTGAATATGTCGCAAGGGGATTTGAAGCATGAAATTCCAATGTGTGGAGGCGATGAGGTAGGAATTGTTGCAAAAGAGCTGGATGTTTTGCGTCAGACCCTGGATGAGAATATCAAACGGGAAGAAGAAATTCGCCAGACAAATCAGGATTTGATTTCAGCGATTTCGCATGATTTGCGCACACCTCTTACGGTGATGAATGGTTATCTTGAAGTATTGCAGTTAAATACGATTAACGAAGAACAGAGGGAGCTTTATTTGCAGAAATGTTTGCAAAAAGCAGAGGATATCAAAGCATTGACGGATCATATGTTTGAGTATGCTTTTGCTTATGAGACAAATGAACAGGCTGATTTGCGAAAAATAGAGATTGCACAAATTACAGAAATTTTGCAGGAAAACTGTGAATTTGTAGAATTAGCAGGCTTTACGGTGGAAAAGGATTTTACGGAAGTGCAGGGGGATATGTATGCGGATGAGATGATGTTAAAACGTATGACAAGTAACCTGTTTTCAAACATCTTAAAATATGCCGATAAAGGAAAGAGTGTCTATGTACGCAGTAAGATCGAGCAGGGGATGCTTGGGATCCTGATTGTCAATACCATCAAGCAGGATGTGGGACAGGTGGAAAGCAACCATATCGGACTTCGCAGCAGTGAGCGTATGGTGGCACTGCATCATGGGCAGATGCATGTGCAACATGACAGACAGGAATATCGGGTGCACATTTTCCTCCCGATTCTTTCTTATGATGTATAGAAAATGCCCAAAGTCTTGTAAAAGAGGCGAAAATCCTTTAAAATGGGAGAGCATCTTTGCATAAAAAGAGAATAGGGAAGGAATATGAAAATGAAACGAGAAGCATTTCAATCCCGTTTGGGATTTTTGTTGGTGAGCGCAGGCTGTGCGATTGGCATAGGTAATGTGTGGCGCTTCCCGTATGTTGCCGGACAAAACGGTGGAGGCATTTTTGTGCTGTTTTATCTGTTGTTTTTGGTCATTATGGGGTTGCCGGTATTAACAATGGAGTTGGCAGTAGGTCGTGCGAGTAAAAAGAGCGCCGTACTGGCGTATAAAGCATTGGAAAAGCCGGGAACAAAATGGCATCTTCATGGTTGGGTGGCTATCTTTGGGTGTTGCATGTTAATGATGTATTACACAACCGTATCTGGCTGGATGGTCAGTTATTTCTTTAAGTTTTTGACCGGAGAGTTTTCAGCAAATATGAGCGTGGAGCAGACTGCGGGTGTCTTTGATGCGCTGCTATCAGATCCAAAACAAATGATGTTTTGGATGGTTGCGATTGTAATTTTGGGATTTTTTGTATGCAGCAAGGGATTACAGAATGGTCTGGAAAAAATCAGTAAAGTGATGATGAGTGCTTTACTGCTTTTGATTATTGTTCTTGTCGTGCATAGTCTGGCATTATCTGGGGCTGGTGAGGGGATTGCTTTTTACCTTGTGCCGAATTGGGAAGCAGCGATGCAGGTCGGCTTAAAAAATGTTATCACGGCGGCGATGAACCAGGCGTTCTTTACTTTGAGTCTTGGCGTGGCAGCCATGGAGATTTTTGGCAGTTATATGGGAAGAGAGCATTCGCTTGCCGGTGAAGGTATCCGTATCTGTGGATTAGATACGTTTGTTGCGTTGATGTCTGGTCTTATTATTTTCCCGGCATGTTTTAGTTATGGCGTTGAGGTCAATGCCGGACCAAGTTTGATTTTTATTACACTTCCAAATGTGTTTGTACATATGGCAGGTGGCCGTATCTGGGGAAGCCTGTTCTTTTTGTTTATGACATTTGCAAGTTTTTCAACGGTCATTGCCGTGTTTGAAAATATCATGTCATTTGCCATGGACATGTTTGGCTGGAGCCGAAACAAAGCAGCACTCATCAATGGGATCATTATTCTCGTAGCAAGTATTCCATGTGTTTTGGGATATAACGTCTGGAGTGATCTGCATATCATTGGCGCACGTGATGTCTTAGACAGCGAAGACTTTATCGTAAGTAATCTGTTACTGCCGATTGGCTCCTTGGTATATCTGTTGTTCTGCGTTACGAAGTGGGGCTGGGGCTTTGATCAATATTTAGAGGAAGCCAATACAGGAGAAGGCTTAAAGATTTCCAGAAAGTTCAAACGCTATTTCCAATTTATATTGCCACTACTTATTATCTTTATTTTCATACAGGGATTACTTTGATATCAGGGACGTTCCTTTCGCCACGATATAGTAATTGTGTATGGAATTAATGGACGCAAATTGTGCAACATGACACTTTTACACAATCGTGGCATTATGTGTCGAAAAAATCCATAGACTGTGATAGAATTTTTTTATCCTGGCATGAGGGATATGGTAAAAGGAGGAGTAGAAAATGAAATATTATGGAGGATGCGATTCCGGATCAACTTATACAAAATGTGTCATCATGGATGAGACAGGAAAAATGGTAGCAAATGTGACACTGCGCAGTCGTATTAATGCAGTGCTTTCCTGCGAGGAATCGATTGAAAAAGCAGTAGCGCAAGTACCAGAACTTGCATCAGCAGATGATTTGGCATACTTAGTTGGAACTGGATATGGACGTAATAAAGTGCCATCAGCAGACGAGAACATTTCTGAGATTTCTTGCCATGCTATGGGGGTTCATGTGGCAGATCCAAATGTAAAAGCTATTATTGATATCGGTGGACAGGATGTAAAAGGAATCGCAATTGATTCCGACGGAACTGTATTGAACTTTGCGATGAATGATAAATGTGCAGCTGGAACCGGTCGTTTCTTTGAAGCTATGGCAAAGGCGTTTGAAATGGATTTATCTGAATTCTCAAAGTTGTCTTTGAAGGCAAAAAATGTAATTCCGATTACAGCACAATGTACTGTATTTGCGGAGTCAGAAGTTATCTCTTTGGTTGGTGAAGGTAAACCAATGGATGAAATTGCAGCTGGTATTGAATTGTCTGTTGCAAAACGATGCTTTGTTATGTCAAAGAAAGCCGGTGCAGTAGATTCTATTACATTGACTGGTGGATGTGCAAAGAATGAAGGATTGAAGGAAGCAATCGAAAAAGTTTTGAACTTAAAGGTAATTGATCTTCCAATTGATCCACAGCTTATAGGGGCGCTTGGTGCAGCAGAGTTTGCCCGCCAAAAGGGAATGGCAAAGGAAGCAAAATAGAAGAAATAATAGTTACCAAAAATAAAAAAATGGTGAAAATCAGCCGCCTATGCGCATAAAAGATGCAAGTAGGCGGCTGATGTGTTATACTGATACAACGTCTGGCAGAAAAGACGTTGTACGAGGCATGCCATACGGTTTACGGGATATGGTGTGTTCGGGGAATATAAAGATTAAAGAGGAAAACATTATGCATGAATTAGGAATTGTATTTCACATTGCCAAAAAAGTAGAATCACTTGCTGTAGAAAATCATGTAAATCACGTGGCAAAGGTCGTTTTACAGATTGGAGAAGTGTCTACGGTTATTCCGGAGTATCTGGATGACTGCTGGAAATGGAAATGCACAAAGAGCGAGATTTTAAAGGATTGCGAGCTGGAAGTCGAAATGATTCCGGCAGTTACATTCTGCGAAGACTGCGAAAAAACATATAGTACCGTAGAACACGGAAAGACCTGTCCATATTGTGGCAGTGAGCATACGTATCTGGTGCAGGGAAATGAGCATGCAATCAAAGAAATCGTTGTATATGACGAGGATTGCGATGAAAATGCGGACGCAAAAGCTGAAAGTGAGGCGTTAGAGGAAATCGAAAACGAAGATCATGGTGCTATGCCAATTGGTGAGGAGTCCGAAGAGTGTCAGGATGAGCCAAAGGAAGAAGCATAAAGAAGAAACGTAAAAAAAGAAGCGCAAAAAAGAAGTCACACGGTTTGTATGAGAAACAAAATCGTGTGACTTTTTCAGTGATTCAGTGTCTAGTTTAACTTGTCTTGAATGTAATTTTTGACAGCTTCAAAACTTTCTTTACTGATGACGTGCTCAATACGGCATGCATCTTCTGTGGCGATTTCCTGTGGTACACCAAGTGCCATCAGACCTTTGGAAATCACTTCATGGCGTTCATATATCATATCAGCAATTTCACGTCCGGTATCTGTCAGATAAATATAACCGGCATCGGTAACGGTAATCTGTTCTTTCTCACGCAGGTTTTTCATGGCAATGCTGACACTTGATTTTTTGAAATCGAGCTCGTTGGCAATGTCAACGGCGCGCACGACGGGTAATTTCTTGCTGAGAATCAAAATGGTCTCTAAATAGTTCTCGGCAGATTCGTTAATAAATTTACGCATATAAATAAAAACCTCCTAATATATGGTAATAAAACTTTTTAGTATATAAATGTATCACTATCATATCATATCTGCAAAAGAACGTGAAGTTTTTCGGGGAAAGATATTGACAAAAAGAATTCTTTTCTATAAACTACAAACATAGAAAGCCTACTAAACAACTAGGAATATGGGAATTATGATTTTGATTGTAGTGAATTGTGACAAAGAAATCAGAGGTTTATTTGTAGGAGGAAATTGACATGGCAGATATTAAAAATAGCGCAGTAGAATTGATTGGTAATACACCTATTTTAAAATTAAATAGATATACCAAGGCATCTGGTGTAGAAAATGCAAACATTCTCGCAAAATTAGAGTACTTGAATCCGGCGGGGTCTGTGAAGGATCGTGTGGCGCTTGCCATGATTCAGGATGCGGAGAAAAAAGGCCTTTTGAAGGAAGGGGCGACCATTATTGAGCCTACTTCCGGGAATACAGGAATTGGACTTGCCGCAGTTGCGACAGCAAGGGGATATCGCACGATTATTACACTTCCGGATACGATGAGTGTAGAGCGTCGTAATCTTTTAAAAGCCTATGGGGCAGAACTTGTTTTGACCGAAGGCGCCAAAGGCATGAAAGGTGCCATTGAAAGAGCGGAGGAATTAAAGAACGAGATTGCAGATGCCATTGTATTAGGACAGTTTGTGAACCCGGCAAATCCGGCTGCACACAAAGCTACAACAGGTCCGGAAATCTGGAAGCAGACAGATGGGGCTGTGGATATCTTCATTGCCGGTGTCGGTACAGGTGGAACGATTTCTGGTGTTGGCGCGTATTTAAAAGAACAAAATCCAGACATTCAGATCATTGCAGTGGAACCGGCGACAAGTGCCGTACTTTCCACAGGAAAAGCCGGTGCGCATAAAATTCAGGGAATTGGTGCAGGCTTTATACCAGATACTTTGGATACGAGCATTTATGATGAGATCATTCCGATTGAGAATGAGGATGCATTTACTGAGGGTAAGAAGTTTGCAGTAACGGAGGGCGTTCTGGTTGGAATTTCTTCCGGTGCAGCATTAAAGGCAGCTACGATTGTGGCGCAGAGAGAAGAGAACAAAGGGAAGAATATCGTGGTACTTCTTCCGGATTCTGGTGATAGATATTTGTCTACACCGTTATTTGCAGATTAAGCGGGCGAGAGCAGGCAATTGCGCTTGCAGTCATTTACAGGAGATAGAGGGATAGGTATGAGAGTTTCAACAAAAGGTAGATATGCCATTCGATTTATGTTGGATTTGGCACTTCATAATACGGGAGAACCAGTGCGCATCAAAGATGTTGCGACACGACAGAATATTTCAGATAAGTATTTGGAACAGGTGGTGTCTATTTTAAACAAAGCGGGCTATGTCAGAAGTATTCGTGGACCGCAGGGAGGCTATGTTCTTACACGAAATCCCGAGGATTACACGATGGGACAGATCCTTCGTTTGACGGAAGGAGATATGGTTCCAGTCGCATGTCTTGCTGATGACGTGAACCAATGTGATCGTGCAGATAGTTGTGTGACCTTGCATTTTTGGAAAAAATTAGATGATGCAATCAGCAGTGTAATTGATAATACAACTTTGGCGGACCTTGTGGAAGAAGAGCAGGGGATGATGGCCAACAATTATGTGATTTAACGCAGGGACGTTCCTTTTGCCATAAGGAACGTCCCTTTTGTCATATGGAAAGACAGGCGCAGCGCAGCAGGACGGACAGCACGCAGGATACTGGGAAGAAACTTTGGAGCAGGTTAGGTGAGTCTCTTTGTGAAATTGTTTCTTTTCATAAAATGTCTTTTGCACAGCTTCGACTGACGTCAGGATGTGTCCACCTCTGACAGATATTCAGGGCGCCACTTATAAGAGATG
>OGDN01003820.1_pt1 | contig 14921 bp, 10 predicted proteins | sample 1570271 | NCBI WGS metagenome assembly OGDN01 (sample SAMEA4384481, study PRJEB24528) | human gut metagenome | reverse complement strand
TCTCTTTCTCGAAAGAGAGTATCCCCCTTAAACCCCCGAGAGAAAGGACGAGGGGCCTTCCCCCTCGACCCCACACATTGGCAGTTTCAATCTTGAAGAACTGCACGCGCTGCGCAATGTAGGTGCGGTGTACATGGCTTCGCCATGAATCCCTGCAATTCGTGACCGATTTGCAACCGCGCCTTACTATCGTGAGGCGCGAGTGACGTTAGATTGGCGGCAGACTGCCTGCGGAATGCGGCATTGCTTCGTTCGCCGCATTGATGAGTGCTCCGGTAGACGGAAATTAGGCTGTACCAGCGCGAGATGGGCAGAGCGGCAGCGGATGATAGGAGTACGCCAAGTCGTATAGCAGGGGTAAATGCGGCTTTGCCGCACGCAAGAGGTGCAATCGGCAAGCATTGCAGCTCTTCGAGCTGCTTGCTTGCAATGAAAAATTTTCTCTGGGAGGGTGTAAGGGAGGGGTGTCTCTTTTCAAAAAAGAGACACCCCTCCCTTATCCGCGTTCCCACACGGTGTGGGGAACAAGGCGGCAGCACTTTGTGCTGCATTATCCCCGCGCCTTAGCGGCGCGCTTTAATTTATAGAGCTCTTCGGCGGCCAGCCGCGTCTTGGCGACCACATCCCCGCCGCCTTGCGGAAAGCAGTAATACAGCGCTTTGTGGTCGCCGATGCACAGCATATCGCCGATCTCGTACCAGAAATAGTCGGCGTACAGGCTGTACGAGGCCTCAGGCTTTTGGAAATAGTCCAGTTTCCCGCCGCAGCCGGTCAGGTGGAAGCCGTTTTCATCGTGGTGCAGCCGGCCTTCGCCCACGCGGCAGATCTCGCGCATGTTGACCATCATGCAGATCTGCACGGGAATATCAAGCTGATATGCGCCGCTTTCCAGCTCCTCGCGCACGCACTGCCGCTCCCAGGTGTACCAGTCCGGCACGTGGGTGAACGCGGCCTCGCCGTTCAAACATTCCAGCGTACCAATCTCTGTCAAGCGGTATTCCGTGTTACAGCTTCGGCAAATGAGTGATGTGCCTTTGCCCTCCATTTTCCCCTCGGCGAGGCAGTGCGGGCACTTGTAGAGCACGCGGTTGAGTCCGTCGGCGCGGAACGGCTCGCTGACGGAGACGCCGTTTTCCTCCTGCCAGCGGAAATTGTCGAAGCGGAAGGCGGAAAAGATGCGCTCATTGATCTCGGCGACGTTTCTCTCTGCAACGTCGCTGGACGAGAGCAGGCACTGCATCTGCGCTGAGACCTTCGCGCGCCGCTTTTGCAGCCCGTTGTAGAGCGGGTCACGCGCGAACGCGCCGTAGGTGCGGATCATCACGACCGGCACATTCAGTGCCTTGACGCACTTGCCGATGCTCTCCGGCAGCGGTGTGGCCGTGCCGTCGAAGCTGTAGCTCGCCTCGGGGTAGAGCAGCACAGACGTTTTGAGCGTCCGCACGCAGTAGAGCATATCGCGCACGAGCGTCGTGTCCGAGCAGAACTTGCGCGTGGGGATGCAGCCGACGCTGCGCATCAGCCACTCCTTGCCGACAAAGCCGTCCGACGTGCAGACGATGTTGAACGGGCGCGGGTACAGCACCGCCTCCGCGATTTTGAGGTCGAGAAAGCACGAGTGGTTCATCAGGACAAGGCAGGGCTCATCGCTTTTGATCTGTGCCATGCCGATCTTCTCGCAGTGGAAATGCGTCGCCAGAAGGTCGGGCGCGGAGGCTGCGCGCAGGACCGTCCGGAACAGGAGCGACGGCTTTTTCGGCTTTTTGTGCACCTGCGGCGGCTGGGCAAGAACCTGCTCGTAGGTCCGGTCGACGACTTTAATTTTCATTCTGTTTCTCCGGCACGACGTGGATGTTCAGATGATCGTAGGACATCTCGACGTTGTGCTTTGCAAAGGTGTTGCGCAGGCGCTCGTACATCTTAAAATAAGTGTCCCAGTAGGCGTCTGCCGCCGTCCAGCAGCGGATGGTGTATTCGATGGAGCTGGCACCGTAATTCGAGAGATACACCGTCGGCGTGGGTTCTTTCAGCACGGCGGGGAAGGCGAGAACGGCGTCCATGCAGGCCTGCTTCACCTCGTCCGTCGGCGCGTCGTAGGATGCTGTGACCTTGTAGACGATGCGGCGGCGGCCCAGGACGGTGAAGTTGATGATCTTCGAGCTGGACATTTCGCGGTTGGGCTGGAGCACGATCTGTCCGTCCGGCGTTTCAATCTTCGTGTGCGTCAGTGAAATTTCACGCACCGTGCCGGTCGTGCCGCCGACTTCGATCTCGTCGCCGAGCGAGAACGGATGCGAGAAGAGAATGACGAGTCCGCCGGCGACGTTGCCGAGAATGTCCTCGGCAGCCAGCGTGACGCCCAACGTCAGCACCGACATGATGGCGGTGAGCGACGAGGTGTTGATGCCGAGCGCCTCGGCTGTGATGATGATGGTAAGCAGATACAGAAGCGTTTTGAGGCTCGTGAGGATGACCTTTTGCAGCCGCTCGTTCAGGCGGTTCGCGCGCGAGAGCAGCCGCGAACAGAGCTTGAGCACGAGCCGCACGACGATCAGGCAGATGAGGAACGTCAGCAGCGCGGAAAGGATGCTGCCGATGCTGTAGCCACCGATCGAGCGGGAGATGATCTGGGAAATATTGTCCATGGCGTTTCGCCCCTTTCGATGCCCAGTATATCAGTGTTGCCGCGCCTTTGTAAAGAGCACGCTAAGAATCCTCAGAATTCCTTAAACTTTGCCGGTTGAGAAACGGGCGGGAAGAGCGTATAATGCAGCGTGATCTTTTTTGAAAAGGAAGTGCCCGCATGCGCCCTTACGCACTCATCGACCTCCACTGCGACACATTGACCGACTGCATGTACGCAGGATCGAACATCATCGACACACTCGACGATCCCGCGCGCACGCTGTCGCTCACAAGTATTCCGAAGGACATCCACTGGGCGCAGTTTTTCGCCGTGTTCGTGCCCGATGAGCTGCGCGGGGAGAAGGCCATCCGCTTTTTTGATGACGCCTGCGCGAATTTCGACCGCCAGATGCGAAAATTCGCAGATCGTGTGTCGCCCTGCCGCAATGTTGCCGATATGGAGCGCGCGTGGGCGGCGGGGAAGACCGCGGCCTTTCTGAGCGTGGAAAACGGCAGCGCGTTTGCTGACGACCTGTCGCGCATCGGGAAGACGAAGCGTCAGGGCGTCTGCGCCGTGACGCTGACGTGGAATGGGGAAAACGAGCTCGGCTCGGGCAATGTGACGGACCGCGGCCTGACGGACTTTGGCCGCGCCGCCGTGCGCGAAATGGAGCGCTGCGGCATTTTGATCGACGTCTCGCACCTGAACGACGCGGGGCTCGCGGACGTATTCGAGACGGCGGAAAGGCCGTTTCTCGCCACGCACTCCAACGCCCGCGCAATTTGCACGCACAAGCGCAACCTGACGGACGTGCAGATCAAGGAGATGGTGCGCCGCGGCTGCCTGATCGGCCTCAACTACTACGGGCCATTCCTGCGCGACGGGGGAGCGGTCAGGAGCTTAGACGACGTCTATCGCCATGTGGCGCACTTTTTCGACCTCGGCGCGCGCAAAAACCTTGCCCTCGGCTCGGACTTCGACGGCGCGGTGCTGCCGCCGTGCCTTGATTCGCCGGAGAAGGCGGCGGATTTTTACGAGTATCTGCTTTCGCGCGGCGTATCGCAGCAGGACGCGGACGGCATTTTCTTTGAAAATGCTCGTACATTCCTGCGGAAAAACCTTGGGTGAGCGCAAAACGCTTGGCAGCGGGCAGCGCACTGTGATACAATCAATAAAAACAGGGGAGGGGAGCACATGGCAAAAAAATCGAGCCGCAACACCAAGGCGCGTATTGTCTCGGCGGCGTGGAAGCTCTTTTACGAGCAGGGCTATGAGGAGACGACGGTGGAGGAGATCATCTTCGAGTCGGAGACGTCGAAGGGCTCGTTTTACCACTATTTTGACGGCAAGGACGCGCTGCTCTCGTCCCTCTCGGTGCTGTTTGACGAGCGGTATGAGGAGCTGATGCAGCAGCCCCACGACGAGATGGACTGCATCGAGCTCTTATGCTGGCTCAATCAGGAGCTGTTCACGACGATCGAGAACACGGTCTCTATCGAGCTTCTGGCGCGGCTTTTTTCCTCCCAGCTCGTGACCAAGGGAGAAAAGCACCTGCTCAACCGCAAACGCACGTACTATCGTCTTTTGCGCCAAATCGTCTCTCAGGGGCAGGAGCGCGAGGAGCTGACCGACACGCGTACCGTGAGCGAGATCGTCAAGGCCTACGCGATGTTCGAGCGCGGGCTGATGTATGACTGGTGCCTTTCGGGCGGGGAATATTCGCTTGTGCAGTATGCGCGCGAGATGATGCCGCTCTTTTTAGACGGCTTTCGCAAAAAATAAAATTCGTTTCAAAAACAGTCTACTAAATCGTCTTGCAGAAAATGCAGTAAAATCAATCAAAAATTCAGAATTTTGCAGTGCCGTACAGGAATTATTCTGTACGGCGTTCTGTATTTACGTCTGCTTTCTTTTGTGCTATATTGTGCAGGTCTTAACGAAAGCTGAAGGAGAAAATCACATGACAAGCGCACAGATCATTATTGTAGTGACCATCGTTCTCTATCTCGTCGCGATGGTGTTCGTCGGCGTGTATTTTGGCAAAAAGGGCAGTGGCAGCAGCTCGGACGACTTCTACCTCGGCGGGCGCAAGATGGGCCCCGTCGTCACGGCCATGAGCGCCGAGGCGAGCGATATGAGCAGCTATCTTTTGATGGGTCTGCCCGGCCTTGCCTACCTCTGCGGACTGCCGGAGGTGACGTGGACGGCCATCGGTCTGGCCATCGGCACGTATCTCAACTGGCTGATCGTCGCGCGCCGCCTGCGCCGGTATTCGGCCAAACTCGGCGCCATCACGATCCCCGACTTTTTCGCCCGCCGCTTCGGAGATAAGAAGCATTTGCTCTCCTGCATCGCGGCGGTCGTGATCCTCATTTTCTTTATCCCGTACACGGCGTCCGGCTTCAAGGCCATCGGCACGCTCTTCAATAGCCTTTTTGGTGTGGAGTATCATACGGCAATGATCGTCGGCGGCATCGTGATCGTGCTGTACACGGTGATGGGCGGCTTTATGGCCGTTTCGTTCACCGACCTGATCCAGTCCATCTTCATGACCATTGCGCTCATCGTCATCGTATGCTTCGGCGTGCAGCAGGCGGGCGGACTGGACACGGTCATCGACAATGCCCGTGCGCTGCCGGGCTACCTTAACATGACGCAGGGCTACGATGCCGCGACCGGCACGGCCTCGACGTACAGCGCTCTGAGCATCGTCTCCACGCTCGCATGGGGTCTTGGCTACTTCGGCATGCCGCACATCCTGCTGCGCTTTATGGCCATCCGCGAGGAAAAGGAGCTCAACCAGTCCCGCCGCATCGCGACAATCTGGGTTGTGATCTCCATGTTCATCGCCGTGTGCATCGGCATCATCGGCAACAGCGTGACCGCCGCGGGCAAAGTGCCCTTCCTGGCGACGAGCGCGGAATCTGAGACCATCATCATTAAATTGGCAGACCTGATGAGCCAGCACGGCGTGCTGCTCGCTGTCATGGCGGGCATCATCCTCTCCGGCATTCTGGCCGCAACGATGTCGACCGCGGACTCGCAGCTTTTGGCCGCGGCGTCCAGCGTGTCACAGGATCTCATGCAGCATTCGTTCGGTATCAAGATGAACCAGCGTACGACGATGCTGGCCGCGCGCGCCACGGTCATCTGCATCGCCATCATCGGCATGGTGCTTGCCTGGGACCCCAACAGCTCCGTGTTCCGTGTCGTTTCGTTCGCGTGGGCGGGCTTTGGCGCGGCGTTCGGCCCCGTGATGCTCTTCTCGCTCTTCTGGAAGCGCGCGAACAAGCAGGGCGCGCTCGCGGGCATGATCACTGGCGGCGCGGTGGTCTTCATCTGGAAGTACCTCATCGCGCCGATGGGCGGCGCGTGGGCCATCTACGAGCTGCTCCCCGCGTTCCTTGCAGCGTGCATTGCGATCGTGATCGTATCGCTCGCGACGCCCGCGCCGGAGAAGGCCGTCACCGATACCTTCGACGAGATCTGCAGCAAATAAAAGGGAAGAACAGGCGAGGGCTGCGGCCCTCGCTTTTCTTTGTTAGCCAAATGGAGTGAAATGGAAAAATATGACAAAAAATCCGCATTGACTATTGAAAATGGAATGACTAACGTTTATTATTGATAACATCTATTTATGGGTGCTGACATCAGGCGGCGGGATACGTGCATTTGTCCTGCCGGCCGATACTACACTGATGGCAAGCAGTGAAAGGAGAAAACAGCAGTGTCAAGACTCGATATTATGACGCCCTCCCATGCCCAGACCGTCATCGACGGGCTGTACCGCGATGTGGAGCGGCGTATCGCCGCAAGCCCTCCGGGACTGTGTCCGGTGGACCTGGCCAAGAGCTTTCTGGACCTCTGCCATGCGCAGACGTGCGGCAAGTGCGTTCCCTGCCGTATCGGCCTCGGCCAGCTTTCTGAGCTGATGGAGCAGGTGCTCGAGGGCGAAGCCACGATGGAGACTATCTCGATCATCGAGCGCGTGGCGCGCGTGATCGTCAACAGCGCCGACTGCGCCATTGGCCGCGATGCGGCGCGCCTGGTGCTTGACGGCGTGCAGGGCTTCCGCGACGACTACGAAGAGCATATTCTGCGCCACCGCTGCCTTGGCGGCATGCGCGAGCCCGTTCCCTGTGTGGCGCTGTGCCCTGCGGGCGTGGATATCCCGGGCTACCTCGTGCTCATCAAGTACGGCCGCTACGCCGACGCCGTGCGCCTGATCCGCAAGGATAACCCATTCCCCTCGGCCTGCGCGTACATCTGCGAGCATCCGTGCGAGGCGCGCTGCCGAAGAAACATGATCGACGACGCGGTTAACATCCGCGGCCTCAAGCGCTACGCAGTGGATAACGCGGGCTACGTGCCGCAGCCCGACTGTGCCGAGCCCACAGGCAAGAAGGTCGCCGTCATCGGCGGCGGCCCGAGCGGCCTTTCCGCGGCGTATTACTTAGCTTTGATGGGCCACAAGGTCACCGTGTATGAAAAGTGCGCGAAGCTCGGCGGCATGCTGCGCTACGGCATCCCCAACTACCGCCTGCCGCGCGAAGTGCTCGACGCGGAGATCGCGTCGATGCTGGCGCTTGGCATCGATGTGCATGTCAACGTCAATGTCGGCGACGATGTGACGTTCGACGAGCTGCGCCAGCAGAACGACGCGCTTTACATCGCGCTCGGCGCGCACACGGATAAAAAGACCGGCATCGAGGGCGAGGACGCTGGGGGCGTCATCTCCGCGGTCGAGATGCTGCGCGAGATCGGCGACGATCACATGCCGGACTTCCGCAACAAGGACATCGTCGTCATCGGCGGCGGCAACGTCGCGATGGATGTCTGCCGCAGCGCGGTTCGTCTCGGCGCGCGCAAAGTGAGCTGCGTCTACCGCCGCCGCCAGGAGGACATGACGGCCCTTCCCGAGGAAGTGGAGGGCGCCGTTGCCGAGGGCGTGGAGCTCGTGACGCTTCAGGCACCTGTCCGCATCGAGACCGATGCGAACGGTCACGCCGTCGCGCTGTGGACACAGCCGCAGATCATCGGCGAGATGGATAAAAAGGGCCGCCCCGCGCCCGAAAAGGCCAAGCGCAGCGAAAAGCGCATCGCGGCGGACGTTGTCGTTGTCGCCATCGGTCAGGGCGTGGAGACCCATGGCTTTGAGCAGACGAAGATCGCCATCAAGCGCGGCGCGTTCGTCGCCGAGGCCAGCGGCCAGATCGACAATATGGACGGCGTCTTCGCCGGCGGCGACTGCGTCACCGGCCCTGCGACCGTCATCCGCGCCATCGCGGCCGGCAAGGTCGCCGCGGCGAATATCGACGAATACCTCGGCTTCCACCACGAGATCGACCCCGGCGTCGAGATCCCCACGGCGCGGCTGAACAACAAGCCGCCCCACGGCCGTATCGACACCACCGAGCGCGAGGCAGGCGAACGCAAGCACGACTTCAAGTGCATCGAGTGCGGCCTCACCGATGAAGAGGCGTACTCCGAGGCGTCGCGCTGCCTGCGCTGCGACCACTTCGGCTACGGCATCTTCCGCGGAGGGAGGAAAGGCAAATGGTAAGAAACGTTACACTGACCATCGACCACAAGAGCGTCACCGTGCCCGAGAATACCACGATCTTGGAGGCCGCGCGCTCGGTCAATATCAATATCCCGACGCTGTGCTACTTAAAGGACATCAACGAGATCGGCGCGTGCCGCATCTGCTGCGTGGAGGTCGAGGGCATGGAGCGCCTCGTCCCCGCGTGCGACAATGTGGTGGCGGACGGCATGGTCGTCTTCACGAACAGCGCCAAGGCGCGCGAGGCGCGCCGCATGAACCTGCGCCTCATCCTTTCACACCACGATACATCGTGCACGAACTGCACGCGAAGCGGCAACTGCACCTTGCAGCAGCTGGCGAACGACTTCAACATGCGCGGCACGCACTTCCCCAAAAAGCTGCGTCACGAGGCGGTGGATTATTCCACGCCGCTCATTCGCGAAAACGACAAGTGCGTGCAGTGCTTGCGCTGCATCCAGGTGTGCGAAAACGTGCAGAGCGTGAAGATCTGGGACCTTCTCGGCACGGGCTCGCGCACGGTCGTGGACGCATCGTACAACCGCCGCATTCAGGACACCGAGTGCACCTACTGCGGCCAGTGCATCACCCACTGCCCGACGGCGGCGCTGCGCGAGCGCGACGACACGGGTCTTGTTTTCGACGCGATCGACGATCCGAACATCGTCACCGTGGCACAGGTCGCGCCCGCGGTGCGCGCGGCATGGGCCGAGCAGTTCGGGCTCGACAGCGAGTTCGCAACGCCCAAGCGCATGGTCGCGGCGCTGCGCGAGCTGGGCTTCAACTATGTGTTCGACACTGACTTTGCCGCCGACCTCACGATCATGGAGGAAGGCAGCGAGTTTATCGAGCGCTTCACCCACAAGGATCAGTATCAGTGGCCGATGTTCACGTCCTGCTGCCCGGGCTGGGTTCGCTTTGTGAAGTCTCAGTACCCCGAACTGACGGACAATCTCTCCACGGCCAAGTCGCCCCAGCAGATGTTCGGTGCGGTGGCGAAGAGCTACTTTGCCGAAAAGGTCGGTATCGACCCCAAGCGCCTTTTCGTCGTCTCGATCATGCCGTGCGTGTCGAAAAAGAGCGAATGCGCGCTGCCGACGATGAAAAACGACGCGGGCGACCCCGATGTCGACGTGAGCATCACGACGCGCGAGCTGAACATTATGATGCGCGCGAATCACATTGAACCCAAGTACCTGCCCGAGGAGGAGTTCGACAGCCCGCTCGGCTCCGCGACCGGCGCGGCGGTTGTCTTCGGCACGACCGGCGGCGTGATGGACGCGGCGCTGCGCTCTGCGTACTTCCTTGTTACGGGCAAGAATCCTGACCCTGACGCGTTCACCGCCGTGCGCGGCATGGACGGGTGGAAGGAGGCGACGTTCAACATCCCCGGCGCGGGCGACGTGCGCGTCGCGGTCGTGAGCTCGCTCGGGAAAGCCCGCAAGCTCATTGAGGCTGTCAAGCGCGGCGACGCAGCGTATGACTTTGTCGAGGTCATGGCCTGTCCCGGCGGCTGCGCGGGCGGCGGCGGCCAGCCCATCCACGACGGTACCGAGCTTGCCGAGGATCGCGGCAACGTGCTCTGGCGGCTCGATCAGGGTGAGCTTCTGCGCTTCTCGCACGAGAATCCGGATGTCAAGGCGCTCTACAAGGACTACCTCGGCGCGCCGCTTGGCGAAAAGTCGCACCACCTGCTGCACACCGACCACAACGCGTGGCAGATGCCGCAGAAAATGCTGTAAGGACGCAAAAAAACTCCGTATGAGATTTCTCATACGGAGTTTTTTTATTGCTGAATTTTATCGGGTGTACGTGCCGTACTCACTGATGACGGCGCAGAGCTGACTGAACGCCTGCTGCGCGTCGCCGTCGATCTTGTAGGCGACGGCGCGGTTGGCGTCGTCGTAGATGAAGCCCTCGTCCCAGTTGAGGTACAGGTCGTGCTTCTGTCCGTCTTCGGGGATCCACCAGACGGTGACATAGTTCTCGTTCTGGGTGAAGCGGGAGAGCAGCGATGTGGGCAAACGATAATAGCGCTGCACCGAAATTTCAGACATGGCGCTGCGCAGAGCCGCGGCGGCCTCGCTGTCCGGATAGCCCTCTACCCGGCAGTCGCCGGTGTCGAACGTGCCGTAGCCGTCCGGCGTGGGAACAATGGTCGAAATGCAGAAGAGTCCGTCGACGCGGGCGGTCTCAGGCGCGGGGATCAGCTCGCCGAGCGGCTGCGCACGGCGCGGCAGCAAAAAGATAGCCACGACGAGCAGCATCGCGGCGACGGCGATGAGCACGGTTTTTCTCTTTTTATCCATGGGGTTCTCCTTTCCAAAATCAAGCTTGCTTTTTGCCGTTCAACAGGGGAGAGGGGAATCGCTTTCTAATAGTTTACCTGATCAAGAGCTTTTTGACAAGCCCTTCCTCGGGCGTGACGTAGAGTGTGCGGTAATTGTCGTAGGTCACCATGCCGGGGCGTGCGCCCGCGGGCTTTTTGACGAACTTCACGGGGCAGTAGTCGACCGGGACGCTGCTGCTCTCCTTCGCCTGCGAGAAGTAGGATGCGAGCATTGCGGCCTCGCGCAGATCATCGTCGCTCGGCGTGAGTCCCGCGCAGCGCAGGATGACGTGCGAGCCGTGAATGTGCTGGGTGTGGAACCAGTAGTCGCGCTTGTCGGCCTTTTTTGTCAGCTGGTCGTTCTGCACGTTGCTGCGGCCGACGAGGACCTCAAGCCCACTCGAGGTTTTGAATGTGCGCGGGGCGAAGGCGCGCTTGAGCTCCTTTTTGCCGCTCGACTTTCGGATATAGTTCGTCTCCTGCAATTCGCGGCGGATCTCGTTGAATTCCTGCTCAGTCTCCGCCTGCGAAAGCTCCTGCAAAACGCTTTCCAAGTACGCGCGTTCGTTTTCCGCCTTTTCGATCTGCTCGCGCAGGTGGAATTCGGCGGTCTTGAGTTTGTTGTACTGCTTGTAGTTTTTCGCGGCGTTCTGCTGGGGGGAGAGCAGCGGGTCGAGCGGGATGTCGATGGTTGGACAGCCGTCCTCATAGTAGTTTTCCGCATGCAAGACTTTTTCTCCGCTCTTCATGCGGTACAGGTTTGCGGTGATGAGGTCGCCGCGCAGGCGGAATTCGTCGCGCTTCTGCGTCGCGGCGTAGTCGTGCTTTAAGTTCTCGGCCTTGCGCGCCATACGGTCGCGCGCGACCGTGACCGCGTGCGTCAGCTCGCGGCCGCGGCGAGCGGAGAGCTCCTGCCGCTCACGCGCGTCGTAGAACTCGTCGAGCATTTGCGAGAAGCTCTCACGCGTCTCGACCTGCGTTTCCGCGCCGTACTGCGCGATGGGACGGTAGGTGAAATCCACGGGCTTGCCGTCGCGGTAGAGGATGACGGGCATATAGTTATCTTCCTTTACAGCGTTGGCTGTATCGGAAAATTCCTGCACCAGCGCCCCGCGCTGTGTATCGTTCAGCGCGCCGAAGCGCACGTCGGTCTCGTGTCCCGCGCGGAAGGCGAATTCGCGCGCGATCAGCGGCGAAATGCCGGTGTAATGGTCGAGCACCCACTTGTCGACAGCCTGCTCCGCGTCGCCGCCGCGCTGCGCGAGGGCGAGGGAGTCCTCCTCCTGCGATAAAAGCGACAGCTTGTCGAGCGGCGTCGGCAGATGGTAAAAAAGGCCGGGCAGCAGCTGGCGCGTGGCGGAAAGGTCCGCGTCCACGCGGCGCAGACATTCGACGATACGCCCCTGCGCGTCGAGCAGGACGAGGTTCGACCGCCGCCCCATGCACTCGAGCACGAGCTGCTTTTGGCTGATCTCTCCGAATTCGTCCGTGCACTGGAGCGTCAGGATCACCATGCGCTCAAGATCCGGCTGCTCGATGGACAGCACGCGCGCGCCGACTAAGTGCTTGCGCAGCAGCATGCAGAACATCGGCGGCTGGGCAGGGTTGTCGCGCAGAATGTTCGTGAGCTGGATGCGCGGTTGGTTTGCGCCCGCGTTGAGCAGCAGGCGCAGATTGCCGCGCAGCAGCAGAACGATTTGGTCGCGCGCGGGCTGCTGCACCTTGTCGATGCGCGCGCCGATGAGCTGAGGCCTCAGCTCGTGTAAAACTGCCCGCAGGCAGATCGCGTCAAGTGGCATTGTCGTCCTCCATCATCCGGTTGAAAAGCTCATTGATGCGCGCGTGATCGTCGCGCAGATACAGCCAGCCGAACAGCGCCTCGAGGCCCGTGGCCTTCTGATAGTCCGCGCGGTCGGCGTGGTGGGGGATGGAATGGACATTCGCGTTGCGCCCGCGGCGGAACACAGAGGCCTCTTCCTCCGTCAAAAGGGGTAAGAGCTTTTCGGCAAAGCGCGCCTGCTGCGGCGCGCAGACGAGCTCGACCGTCGCACGGTGAAGGCCCTTGCCCGTCGCCTTGCCGTGCACGCACAGATATGTGCGCACAAGCAGCTCATACACCGCGTCGCCCAGATGGGCGAGGCCGATGGAGCTGATGGCGCGGATGGCGTCGTCGTTCATTTTGGCTTGTGTATAATCGTACATAAAAACTCCTGAGGTTTGAAAGTACACATATTCTATAACCTTGTCGGAATTCTGTCAATCGGCGCGCGCTGCCGCGCGCGAAAAGCCGTTGCGCTTTTGCAAAAATCCGCTATAATGACAGAAAAGACAGACACTGAATTTGAGAGAGGGACCCTATGAAAAAACTGTTTTCCGCGCTGCTTGCGGCGCTTTTGCTGCTGAACCTTGCCGCCTGCGGCGAAAAGGAGCCGGACGACACCTCGTCCGGCTACGACGATTCGCTTATTTCCGAGCTTTACAGCGAGGAGGGCGAGTACACGGACGCCGAGAACAACACGCTCGCATACAGCTACCATGTGCCAAGAATCGTGTCGGAAACGGCGGTCGCCGCCGCGCTGAACGACGAGATCGCCGATCAATTCGGCGCGCTCGTGCAGGAGCAGAAGAACATGATGGCCTCCCGCGTTTCGCTCACATGCCTTTCCGTCACGTGGACGAGCTACTGGAACGACAGCCTGCTCTGCCTTGTGGTGCGCGCGGAGATGGACGGCGACACGAGCATGACGGAGACGTACAGCTACGACTTTTTCGGCGGCAAACGCCTCATGAGCGAGGACCTGCTGGCGCGCTGCGAGCTTTCAACGCAGGACTTCATCACGGCGGCGCGCCGCACCGCGGCAAACTACTTTGATGAGACGTACCGAGATGCGCTCAGCGGCAGCATGGGCGGCGCGGACTTCATTGCATCCTATGCCGAGCGCCGCGCGTGGACGCTCTCGGACGAGAATATCAACGCGGAGATGCGGCTCTATCTCGACGGCGGCGCGCTGCATATGATCGTGCCCGTCGGCTCGTTCGCCGGGGCGGAGAGCTACGACGCTGACCTTGCGCTCGACCTCTCTGCGCGCGAGACGGTCGAGAAGACGGCGCAGGACAGCTTTGTCAAGGCAGCGCTCTCGGGCGGCGATTTGACCGTCAGCTTTGAAAAGACGGCGGACTCCGCGTGGTACGCGGAGAATTTCCGCTTTGACTACGAGACCATCTACCCCGTGGAAGGCCTGTATTCCGACTACACGGATGTGTTCGTCGGCTCGGTGGGGCAGGGGTACTTCCCGTACATCTTCCTGCTGACGAGCGAGGGCACGGTGGAGTACGTGAACCTGCTCGAGGGCCTGACGGCGGGCTTCCTCTGCGACGGCGGACCGCTCGGCGGCGTGAAGGGCATTGTTTCGTTCGAGTCCGGCGAGGTCGAGGAGGACTACGGCACGTATCAGACGGTGTTCGCCGTCGACGCATCAGGGGAGAAACACGACCTCTCCGGCGCGGTCAGCGACGCGGACTACACGATCCCGTCGGAATTTCTCGGCGAGTGGACGGCGACCGTGACGCACGACACCGCCGAGCAGGGCAGCTATGACAGCGATTATATCCTGACGCTGACCGATGGCGGCGGCCTCACGGTGCAGGACATCAACAGCGAGGTCGGGATTTTCTTTGAGTACACCGGCCAGCTCAACTACCTCGGCACGAACGGCGAGGGCATGGTCTTTGGCTATCACTTGAACGAGAATGCGGGCACGGTGCGCTACGGCGCGTTCACGCTGCTGCGCGGCAGCGACGGCCTGCACGTCAAATCCGTCGCAGGCGAAAACTTCTTCGACGCGCCGAGCGGACGCTACACAGTGTTTGCGAGAGGGTAAAAAGAAAAGCAGGGCCTTTTTTGAGCGCGGAAGGGCCCTGCTTTTTTGCGGCTTTGACGCGCTAAGCAAAATTAGAGGGGGGTACCGCTTTGACCGCGCTCCTGATCCATGCGGTCACACCCCCTTGGCATCTGACGGGAGAAAGAGGCTTTGGCGGCATCCGGAGACCAAGGAGAAAGCCTCTCAAATCGGGGGAAATGCTCTAGTGAAAGGAGAACCTTTCAAAAAAGCAAAGATTTCTTCAAAAAAGTGTTGACAGGTTCTACTCTCTGTGCTATATTATCACTTGTTCCGAGCCGAACGGAACGGTAAAAACAAAACGGCATGGGGGTATAGCTCAGCTGGGAGCCCGGTTGAAGCGGTAAACAACCCCCGCACTAATTGAATAAGAAATTACTCAGCGCACCCCTTATACGGGGGTATAGCTCAGCTGGGAGCCCGGTTGAAGCGGTAAACAACCCCCGCATTAATTGAATAAGAAATTACTCAGCGCACCCCTTACATGGGGGTATAGCTCAGCTG